>ERZ773077.4-NODE-4-length-150585-cov-23.737946_pt1 | contig 150585 bp, 142 predicted proteins | sample MGYA00580612_ERZ773077 | MGnify/ENA primary metagenome ERZ773077 (study PRJEB29015, sample SAMEA2737971) | human oral metagenome | biome: human oral; feature: human-associated habitat; material: dental | place: China | collected 2021 ...
CGACTTGCTTTTTCTTCACCTAACTTATTGGCTTCTTCCATAAAGTCTTTAGATCTACCAGAGAACCCAAAGGAATTAAACCAATCTTGTTTGGATGAAGCAGTAATGATATAACGAGGATTAGTCGGATCGGTATAAACAATTACTTCATCTTCACCAGTCACTTTAAAGTCAATATTAGCACTACCATAGACTTTAGCATCTTTAAAGATAGAAGCATAGCCACTAACACGGATATGTCCTTTTAACATAGCATTACCATGAATAGTGGCATGGTCTGTAATAAAAGCATCTTTATCAATGATGGCGTGTCCATAAACTTTAGCTTGATCTTCGATTAAACAATTAAATCTTAATCTTGCATAATCGTATACTTCTACGAAACCTTCGAGATGAGAAATACCACCAACGTAAGCATGACCATATACCTTAGAATTTCCACCTACTGCAGCGTTATCTTCAACTACAGAATAACCATATACTTCAGCTCTATAGTGAATAAGAGCATCGCCACGCACTTCGGCAAAATCATACACCTTTGCATGGTCAGTAGCCATGGATTGTCCAGACATAATAGCTTGTCCGTATACTTGAGCATTTAAGGATACTTGTGCATCTTCTTTAATAACTGCCTTATCGTAAACCATGGCATGGTCAAATACCCAGCAAGTTCCTTCATGAGATAGATTTTCTTCTTTTTCAATATATCCGCCTAATTGCCCTACAGCTACCCATGGTTCGATGTCGACCAATGATTTAATACGATACAGCTTATTACCGTTTACCATTACAAAATCATCTTTGACAAATTCGTATTTCTTTTCCATGTTTTATTTCCTTTATAAAAGTTGGTTTAATTACTTCACCTTAATAGTATAGATTTATAATAAAATAAACATAGAACCCCTCACCTCTCTACCCCGTAAGGAGTAGAGAGGCAAGAGTCTATATTAGCTAAAGATTAGCAAACCAGTATCTGGTATTAAGGCGCAACGCCTGTACCAGCACCAGCACCTGGAGCAGCGGCAGCAGCACCAGCTGGAGAAGCAGCAGTCAGAGGTACTTCACCTTCTTTAGTCAAAGCTTGAACAGCAAAAGGGATACGCTCTTGAACAGCTTTCTTCAGACCAGTCACGCGGATACGTACCAAGATTGGCAAGTGGCAGATGTGGCTGAACCATGGTTGTACCATTACTTCGTGTTGGTATTTGCTACCACGAGCACGGTTAACGATACGTGGGATTTCGCGTTTGCTCAAGCAGTTACCGAACCACAGAGGGATGTCCAAAGAACCATTTTTAGGTACACCGAAGGACAAGAAGATAGTACCAACTTCACCATCTTTGTCTTGGTCAACCAAACGGTTGTCAGAACATTCTTCAATAGTGAAGTCAAAACCATCACCCAGAGTACGAGCATCACCTTCGCGGAAGATGAATTTGCTAGTGAACACGTCAGCGATAGCAATTACGTGAGGACGGAAGTTAGCGCCACCAGAGATGATTTCGTAAGCAGCAGCCAATTCAGAAGAAGTGTATGCTTGAGTCATCTCAGCCAATACGAAGTTAGTGATAACAGCAGAAGCGTTAGCACGAACATCAGTGGTTTGCATAGATTGGGTAGTTTTGTAAACATCCAATGCTACGTCACGTACGTAGTTTTTAGAGAAGTATTGACCGATACCAACGATAGAGTGAGCAAATGGTTCAGTAGTGTCCAGTTTTTGTGGAGCAGCTTTCAACATGCCCAAGATATCGTACAATGCAGTGATCGCAGCGTTAGTACGACGCATGTAGTTGGTTTGGATCAAAGTGTCAACGCGTTGAGCGTCAGTCACGTCAGTTTTCTCATCGAATGGACGACGAACAGCGATTGGAGAGTGCAAGCGTACACCGTAGATAATACGTTGTACACGGCTATCCAACACCATACCGTGTTCACGGATGTTGCTGTTAGTACGGGTAGCATCGATTTCCCAACCGATTACTTCAGTTTCTTTAATCGCATCGATCAAAGGTTTCAGAGCTGGATCTTCCAAATCTTTAACTTCTTTAGTAACAGCATCACGGATAGCAGTTACTTTAACAGAACCAGAAGTGATTTCGAAAGCGCTAGTGTCAGTGTTACCACGACCAGTCAGTACCAAACGTACCAAAGCTTCCAGACCTTTGTCTTTCAGAGCTTGCAGTTCAGTAGGCAATTTACCAGATTTAACAGCTTTAGTGTTTTCGTCCAGCAAGTGAGTGTTAACATCATAAGTCAACAAGATGTCTTCACGGTCGCCTTTAGGAGAGTAAGTGAACTGAGAAGCTTGATGGTATTGCAGGTTTTCGAACAATACAGTATCGTTACCTACTTTCAGACCAATGGTTTTCAGACGTGGGTTACCGGCGATTTGGTCGGTACCGTCTTGCATACCCAAGGCGATCATGCGGTTAGTTTGAGAAATGTCCAACAGTTTGATTTCTTCGCCGATACGCAGCAAAGAGGTTTGGAATTTCTCGCCATTGTCGTTCTCTACAGAACGTACTGGCAACAGAGCAGTGTCTACGAAAGAGTCTTCATTTTGACCTTGACGGAACACAGGGATCACATCAGTGAAGTTAGACTTCAGGATAGTGTGGTTACGCAAAGATTTAATGATGTGTTTTTGGTTACGGTAAGCGTCACGTTTACCAGTTACTTCGTATTCTTTCTCAGTGAACACAGTAGACAGTTGAGTGTCGATGGTATAAGTGTTAGAAGAGAAGTCCAAGTTAATAGTAGGGAAGAACAACTCAGCTGCTTTAGATTGTTTGTCAGCACGAACGTTGTAAGCAACAGTCATGGCCAAAGTGTTCATCATGCCGTGTACTTCGAAAGATTCTTTACTCATTTCTACTTGTACAGGAGCCGCTTCTACTTCACCACCCAGGATACCGTGTACGGTACCAGCAGTTTCGTCAGCATCACCAGATTTCAAATAAGCTTCTGGGTTAGCAGCGATTACCAAAGATTCTTGGATGTTATCTACTTCTTCAGGAGTCAGCTCAGCACCTTCTTTTTTAGCAGTATCAGAAATGCTGGTGGCAGTAGAAGCAATTACAGAACCTGAAGTCTCATCCAGTTGTTCGATTTGAGATTCGTCAACAGATTCACGAGAGAGCATCAAAGCACCCAACAGGCTAACGGATTCGCGACCCAGTTGGACATCAGAATAAAAGTCTTTTGCGATTTCACCGATCAAGGCTTCGCGTGATTTACCGAGTGAACGGTTAGCGTTTTTCTTAAAAATAGACATTTGTGGTTAACCTTTTACGTAAAAGTTTAGTTAAAAATATTTCTGTAAAGAAAATTAATACGAAAATACGTATTATCTGTCCTACATATTTAACTTAGTAGCTAAATAGTTGACAAAAATACTACTTTGAGCAATAGTTTTTGAATCATGGTAAAATGCGCTTTTTCTCAAAATAGTAGCCAACACATTTTTCGCAAAAATACTTAAAGTCTCTTTGCTAGGAGAGGAGGACTCATTACCAGTAGCCTTAATAAAAGGCAGAATGATAAAGAAATACTTACCATCGTTAGCAGGTAAGATATCTTCATAAATATCTTTCCCACTGGCCATAGCAGAATCAAGACCATTCAGTACACTAAGCAAAGCCTGTGAAGCATCGTATTCGTATTGATCCAAAGAATATCCTGAATTGTCATCACTAGCAACGAAATCATTACGGATCTCTTCGCGAGTATCTTGATCGGAAGTTTCAAGCCATAAGTCTCGTACGTCCAAAGTCTCACTCAACACTGGAGTAAGAACCTCTGAACCGTAAACGAAATCTAGTCGTTGAGGATTATATTTGGAATTCAAGACAGTAAAAATTTTCAAAGCGTTCTTATTAAGAACTTTACTTGCTTTGTCATAATAAAGTAAATCATTTATTGTATAACCAACTGCTTTAAGATCTTCTACAATCGGTTCAGGTACCAAAATGATTTTAATAGAATCATTAGGCAGGTTTAGTACGGACATATTTTTGCAATCCTTTAATTGTTCTTTTATAGTTTAATAAGGAAATAATTCAAGTATTAAACTATCTATGCATAATTAACTAGAAAATAGAATTACCGGTAATAATTCATAATTTTAACTAACGACTATAATAAGACAAAATAAAAATAGATCATTAGTGTATGCTGGTAAACTAACTGATAAACTAATTTAATGAACGAGGTCTAAATAAAATGGATGTAAAAGCACTGTTGGCAAAATGCATTTCCTTACTGTTTAGAGAAGGACAGTCTGGAGAAAATGACTTATCCAAACAACTTGTACTAGATGTTATTACTACTTTAAAAATAAATTCAAATGATATCTCTGGTACAGACTCAACAGTAAATGAATTAAAGAACGTTGTTTTAAACATGGTCAGTAAGGAACATCCCACTCCTTATAATGATCTAATTCAACATATTAGAATTGCATGTTCTTCTGATGTCGTTTTATTCGAAAGCATACAAGACAATATCTCTTTCCAGCTAGATGAGGATGAATTAAAAAGAACCATTCTGTCTTATCGATTCGAATTAAACAAATATCTAAAAGAAAAGAAAGCAACCATGCTTTTAGATAAGATGACTTTTGATTTAAAATTCAATCGTGATAAGATTGGTGATTTGAATCAATACATGTCTTCTAATCTAAATGGGATTATTGATTTAGTAAACTATTCTGGTGAAGAGATTCCTGGAATTATTTGCGAAGTGGATTTGTCAGATATCGACGCCGTGGCTGAACAGTTTGAATTAATTCGTAAAGAAAACGATGGTTCTCGTACGATTAAAATGCCGTGGCAGGCAATGAACAGAATGACTCGAGGTGGATTACGATTAGGTCAATTAACTACTGTAGGTGGTTTAGCACACAATAACAAAACAGGTGTGAGCTTATCCATGTTCATTTCCGGATGTATCTTTAATAACCCTAAGAATCTTCAGACAGACCAAAAAAAGAAACCATTGATGTTATTGATTTCTTTTGAAGACGATATGCTCATTGTTTTATTTAACCTTTATATTCTCTTAAAAGAAAACTTAGAGAATGTAAAGATTACAGATGAAGATAAGCAAAGATTGTCATCACGTGAGGCAGCAGAGTATGTTTATAAAACATTATCTGCTACAGGATACGACATTAGAATTATTCGTGCGGACTCATCTACTTGGTCGTATGCAGAAATTCAAAGTTGTATATTGCAATTCGAATCACAAGGTTACGAAATTCATTTAGCATTGATTGACTATCTTAACTTAGCGAATAAGAATGGATTAACCCATTCTCGTGCAGACGCTGATATTCAAGAATTGTTTAGAAGAACCAAGAACTTCTTTGCTGCAAAAAATATTGCATTACTCACACCCGTTCAATTATCTCCAGATGCCATGGAATTAAAACGCCAAGGAAATAAGATGCTGGCATTGCAAATCTCTGATGGTTCTTATTACGAAGGATGTCGTGGTTTATCTCGTGAACCTGAATTAGAAATATTCGTAGACATTGTAAAAGACAATGGCCGTAAATATCAGACATTTGCACGTGGTAAACACCGTGGCCAGAACGATACTCCAGAAGAACATAAATTCTTTATCTTAGAATTCCAAAAAATTGGTGGTTTAAGATGGGATGTTAATGGTACAGACACTTCACTATCTAAATTTGGTTCAGTTAGAAATGCTGATGGTGAAGAAGAAGGAGCATTCTGGGATATTGGAAATTAATTTTAGGTTAGTAGTATATGAAATAGAATCGATCTACTCATTTTACCTCGGAGCGGATTTTGTTAATGATTTTTATTTCATAAATACTTTCCTTTAACAGAGTTTGATTGGCTTTACTCTCCTGTAGCTGAAAGGCTACAGGAGAGGATAAGTCATTTTGTTTGAATGAGTATTATTTTAATAAATGGTGTAATGAAATGTCTATACTAAATTTGCTAAGAGGATTGAATGTAGAAGTAGATCCTATCAAGAATAAAGTAACGATTACAGGGTTAAGATTCTTGTATGTTTGTCGAGATCTAGAGAAATATATTGGTGCTAAGATGCTTTACAGCATTTTAGACAACGTTAGTTATTCGCGTTTAGTTTTCAGTATGTTTTACTTGCCTGATTTTTATCATGCAATTAATACTTTGCTAACTGATCCTAAGTTTAAAAGGAGAATAAGATCTGGACGAGAGCTACTGGCGATTAGAACAGAGTTAGAGAAAATTCCATTAGTCACTAATATTAAAATTATTAATGAAACTGAACCTAATGCAATTCCAAAAATAGATAAATCTAAATTAAATAAGATTTTTAACAACATTAAACTATTCGATTATCAAGATAAGTTTATTGATGATTGTATTTGGAAAAGTAAATTATTAGGTCTTAATGGTTATCTATTAGACGCACCACCTGGTGCGGGTAAAACGGCGGCTTCAATATCGCTAATGGAAGTATTAGATGCGGATACTATTATTGTTGTCTGTCCTAAGAAAGCAGTTAATGACGTATGGGATGAAACTATTAATAGAATTTACAAAGAACCACAATCCTATTCAATGTCATTGCCAGTATTACACGGGCCTAGTAAACCAGCTGGTTTTGATATTAATGATCATTTTATTGTTTGTCATTACGAGTCACTAGGAAAGCTAAACGACTATTTGAATTCTATTAAGATTCCTAATAAAAAATATGCCGTTGTGCTAGATGAATCGCATCTAATGAATTCACATAACTCGGAACGGTCTATACAGTTTAGAGAATTGGTTTCTAAGATAGACCCTATTTTCTGTTTATGGATGTCAGGAACGCCTATTAAAGCATTAGGTACTGAAACCATGACTATGTTCGCTACTATCGATAGATTATTCGATAAGAGTGTTTATAAGTCATTCTTAAAGGTATTTGGTATTTCTGGTGTATATGCCATATCAGTAATGGCACATCGTTTACAATTAGTAAGATCGGAAATTAAAACTAAAGGATCAGGAGTAGAACAATTTACCCATAAAGTCAAAGTAACTTTACAAAATGGTGCGGACTATACTTTAAAAACCATATCGAATAAGATGATCGATTATGTAAAAGAAAGAAAAGAATATTATCAAAAGAATGCTAAGAAATACGAAGATGATTTCTTTAGCTCGATAGAAGTCTATCGTAGTTGTGTTGTTAAAGGAAGAGGAGATACTGGTTTCTTTAGAGCAGACTTAGAAGACTACTTAGCCAAAGCAAAAACATTACATAATGGTTATTCACCTACCGATGAAAAACATAAGCGATATGTAATCGAATGCAATCATTACGAAGATAAAGTAATCATTCCAAGATTGCCTAATGATGTTAAGAAGATATTTAGAAAAGCTAAATCTGTTTATAAATACGTAGAACTCACCATTATGGGTGAAGCTTTAGGTAACATCTTAGGTAAAGCTCGTTCTCGTTGTAATGCAGATATGGTCAAGCAATTGGTAACAGATGCTAAAGTAATTTCTGAAGATGGAGAAATCTATCAGTCTAATTTACCTGATTTAATCTTGAATGCTCAAGCCAAAACAATTATCTTTACAGATTACGTAGAAGTAGTAAAAGAGACAGAATACCAATTAAAACTAAAAGGTTTTAAACCAATTAGTATTTTTGGTGAAACGACTTCAGGTAATGGTTTAGCATTACAGACTAAGATCTTTAAAGAAGACAGTGAAATTAATCCTCTTATTACTACGTATAAGACTTTATCAGAGGCAGTACCTCTAACTGAAGCCAATCGAGTGATATTCTTAAATCTACCATTTCGGTCAGGTACGTACGAACAAGCTGTAAAACGAGCTAATCGTATTGGTCAAACTTTAGATGTGGATTTATTTGAAGTAACTCTAGATACAGGTGAAGAACCAAATATCTCTACTCGTAATGAAGACATCCTAAAATGGTCAGAAGAACAAGTAGCTTTGATTCTAGGTAAGAAACTACCAGAAGAGAATAAAGAGATATTGCATGGATTAATTGAAACTTCTACAATAGAAGATAAAATTAAAACAGGTATCGATACCGTTACTAGAGTAGCTTCTAAATTCTTAGATTGGTAAAACTAAAAAAATAACCAACACCTCTTATATTTTGAAGAAGTGTTGGTTTATCATTGTTTATAAAACTATTAGTTCCAACCTAATAGTTTTACAGCAACCAGTAAAATGATTGCTGCTATAATTACCATGATTAGTATTATTGATTTTTCTACCAGATTTTTATCGGAATCCAGTAGAATTTTTAGTACTGTAATGGTAAAGGAAAAGATAGCTGACAAGATGTCCATGCTTCTTCTTTTTCTTTCTGACAAACCTAATAATCTTTTATTCAGGACGATTTACAAGTCATACCTACGGAATAAGGCATAACTCTACCTGAATAGAAGAGATTGACAGAGTGGTTTGTCTTGTATTTTGGCTCTGTCGTTAAAAAAGTATCTCCTACTCTCTACCTTCCTGGGGTAGAGAGTAGGAATGCTTCTTATTTTTTGCTATTGAACAAGATGTTACCACCTTTAACAGGTTCGATAGATTCAATAGTAGAAACGAGTTCGCCTTTTTCATTGATGAAGTGACGAACAGTCAGCAAGAGAATAATACTGCGTAATTCAGATACAGTTACTTTGTCTTCTGAATTATTGCGTTCGATAGAGTATTCGTTAAGTAATGAGATCTCGATGTTTTCAACAACATATTCACCTACTTTACTTTGGTTATATTTGTTAATCTCCAATAACCAGTGTTGAGTACCGAATACACCAAATGAAAACTTACGACTGTTTAAGAAGTTCACCAACAATTGGCGAGTATAGTTGGTGTCTTCTAAAAACATACCAATACTTTGTTGGTCGTTGTTGATGCCATGATCTGATTTTTTAACAGTCAGATGTTTTAAGATCAGTCGTTTGATGATCTGGTTGTTTCGGATGTTTGGCGTGTGGATTGCCGAATAATACATCTTAGCCAGAAAATCAGCCGTGAAGTAAATAATGCCGATCAATGACATTACGGAGATGGTAACAATAATAATTTTTTCCATTTTAAAATTTCCTTGTTTAGTTAGATAAAAAAGAATAATAAGATTAAATTAAAATCCTATTACACTTAAATGATATAGATTTAAAATAATATAAAATACTCTACTACCCGATTAAGGTAGTAGAGTATTAATACATTAATTAACTTCGTTTCTTACAATGGTAATTAATAATCGCAGCAGGATGTGTAAATTCACCTTGCAGTTGATTATGGTTGAATAAGAAGAACATTTCATCTTCATCACTATCAACTTTAGATACCATGGCTTTAGTACTGAAAGTATTGGTTTTGCAATAACTCAGTACGAACAAAGGAAGACCATCATGGAATGCAGAATGGCTTACTGTTGGTTTGTTAATCAACAGGCGGTCTTTGATGTGTTGGTATTCTTCCAACTTATCAACTACTTCTTGATAAGTCTTCTTACCTTTAAAACAGATCTCAACTGAATGATCAGTATCCATGATGTTAGTGCTGTAGTTACGTACTTTGCAATTACGCATTACCGTAATCACGTCAGTATCGAGTTTACTAACAGGTTGAACATCATCACCATTAACATCAATGACTTTACCTACCACAATTTTACCATTAACACCAATAGGGCGTGAGTAGAATGGAATACTACTGTTATAGATAAATGACACACCATTCAAGTTAACGTAATCAATCGTACGCAAATTAAAGTTATCACGAGCCAGTTGAAGATAGTGATTCAATTCAACAGCAAAACTACCAGGTGTCAAGAATTCTTTGATAGAATCGATGTGTTCTTTCAAGTCGTCTGACAAAGTAACCACATCCATGTATTGTTTAATGTCGACGTCTTTAGCCACATAAAATACCGAAGTCAATACATTAAGGTTTCTACTGATGAAATCTTCCACTACTGCAGGAGGTAGGAAACGATGACTGTTGGGAGTAGTTGCCCAAACCAACATACGGAAGTATGTGGTGCTGTCTTCATCTACTGCCATCATTACTGGTTCGACATGACAAGGTTTAATGCCTTCTTCAACAATCTGTCCACGGATCTCGTTAACAAAGCCTTCAACGACTTCAGGATTTTTCGCACGGTCTTTAAAGTTATTCACTTTGAAATCGTACACAAAGAAATCACCATTGTAGAAAGGTTTATAACTGTTATAAGCAGTCATTTCTTCAACAATGTCTTCTTTGTTAAATTCATTAAACTTATGGATGTGTTTACCATAGTTGTCTTCTGAAGCGAGATACTCTTTGTTAATGAGATAACCGATTGTATTGCTACCAATATCCATCGTAGTGATTGGTGAATATACTTTACCATCGGTATCGCTATAACGAGCGAAGTATTCGTAATCCAAACGATTCAAGTCAACAGCAATCAAAGACAGATTACCACCTTGTTTATTGACATTATCGACAATATGTTTGGCGATACGATAATCAACAAAACCAATAATAACTTCTTTGTTATCAGCATCGTTAGAAGTGAAACCATACACAAAGTTATTTTGATTAGGTTGGTAATCGTAAGGATGGGCATTTTCTTGAGTAGCGATAACGCCATAATTACGATCCAAAATGATCGAACCGAAGTTACCGATTGCGATGGTTTTGTAACCTTTCTCTTGTACTTCATGAATTACTTTCATGTAGACTGCTGCAGAGAATTCATGAGGACCACAAGCGAGATGTTGTGCTTTCTCGTTATAGGGTACTTGAGTAGATTGAGCAACATAATTGTAAGAAATACCCAAGATGCTTGAAAACATATGTGGGTTAGCTGTCAGGTTACTAAAATGTTCTGGTTTAGTATAGTCAATAGAACCATCTTCACCGAACAACATTTCCAAGATTTCGTCGCATTGTTTATCTACTGCGCTCTTAGCTGTTTCATTCAGTTGGTTGTATTTTTCAAGTAAGTCAAATGACATGTTAAATTTCCTTTAAAGTAGGTTAGTAAATCTAGTTTCCTAGATGGTAAAAAGTTCAGATACATTTTAAAAGAAGTATCTGATTCATGTTAATAATATAAGTTTGAAATAATTTAGTAACAAAGCAAAAAAAAGATTCCTGACGATATTGCTATCAGGAATCTTTTCTTACTACCCAATACGAGTATTGGATATCATGGTCTCGCCAGTTACTACGGAGTTACCGTATACTTCAACGGATTTGAAGAACATGGCTTTACCGACATAGGCGCGGTCAGCAACCACACTGGTGCCGTATAATACGGCTTCGTTGATTACCGCACTGCCAAATACAGCGCTGTAATCTTTCAGTATGGAGTGACTATGTACTCGAGCACTCTCGAATACACGTGAATTGTCACACACGTCAGATGACTCGACGATGGCGTCGCCGCCAACTTCCGCCTCGTCTTCGATACGACTGAAGTGAGTCACAAGTGCACTACCGTTTACACGAGCATAGTCAGAGACTTTGCTATGTTGGTTTACGGTCGCATTGTGGGCGACTCTGGCGTTGCCGAAGACCTTTGATCCACCATAGACTTTGGCGTCATCGTAGATCCAACAGTTACCTTCTTGAGAAAGGTTATCTTCAGATTCTACGTAACCGCCCAAGTCGCCGGCTTTGATTACAAAGAAGTCTTTCAAAGCTTTAATGCGATAAAGCTTGAAGCCATCTACAACGATGCTGTCTTCTTTAACCAATTCGTATTTTTTGTTTTCCATGATGTCATCTCCTATACAAGGGTTAATTAAATACTCTAATATTTCATGGAAGTAATATTAGAGCGGAATAGTTGTTTGATAGATTTCTCTATCAGGTTCACGTTAATAGTATATATTTGAAATAATCTAAAATAATAGAAACTACTCTCCTCTACCATTTAAGGTAGAGGAGAGAGTCATTACTGATTTACTTTTTCTTTTCGTTCTTGACGAAATCTTTCCAGCATAAACCAGATACGTCGTGAACGATTAGTTCTTGCTTGGCGTTTGAATCGAGGTTTTCTCATTAAGGTCCTTTTCTTTAGTTAGGATGGCATTTGCTTTACGAACACATGATTGCAAAGATTGCAAGTGTTCTGAGCAATATGCTAATTCGGTTTTAGTATTGGTATAAGCCAATGCCAAATCACGATTAGTGTTTAGAGGATACTCTTTGTCGGTACAGACTTGAGTAAGATCACATTCAATAGGGATTGGTGAAAATACTTTCACTTCTTTTGTTACTGGCGTACAAGCTACCAGTATCAAACTCAATAATGGTAAATATTTCATTTTGTTTTCTTCCTGTTTAAGATTTCTTTAGCTTCTGGAGAGATAGGAGTGTTAGCCCAAGGATCTTTATCCAAAACATTAACTAGAGCCTTGGTGTGTTCATTCGCTGATTTCTCTATCTCGGCAATTTTTGCTTGATGATCGAAAATAGATTGTTTATAATTGGTAATGAGTTGATCTTGAGTAGCTGCTTTTTCTTCAAGCAACTTAATCTGCTCTTCCTTACCTTTTAACTTAACATTCGTAACTTCAAGCTTTTGTTTCAACTCTTCATTACGTTTGTTTGTAATATCTATTTTGTAAATCATAAGCAAAATGAATATCGCCAGTATTAGTTTCGCATATGGAAAAACATACTTACTTAAAAAACCACAAAATTTATCAAAGATACCCATTTAGAGATTCCTTTCTGTATTTATAAAATATATCTAAAACTCATATACTTTATTTACAGAAAAGAATCCCTAATCCCTCTATCTAGATTAAATTAGACTTTGGGTAAATTATTTATGTAGTAGATACGAACCACATCATCATCTAAAGGTATCGTCTCAACATCAAAGTATTCTACTTTTAGTCTAACAAAATGACCCCACTCATCTCCATATTTATCGATAAATGTCAGTGAATTAGCATCGTAAGGAATTCCGGCTTCTGCGTTATCCACTAATAACAACGATCCATCGTCTTTATCAGTAAGAATAGAAACAGATAGACCATATTGGTTATTAATGAATCTTGCATTACGGATGTAATAGATCAGTGAGTAGTATGCTTTACCGATTGAACACCCTTGATCGTATCCTTTTCTGACAAACTCAGCAAACTTCTCAGAAAGATCCCAAGCAAAGACTGCTTTAATTTCATCACTTGGGAATTTACCATTATAGTAATCTCGCATGAAGTCTTTAAAAATTTCTATATTGACCAAACTACGACCACCAACAGTTCCTAAGTTAGTGCCATTTTTAGTAATGACTAAGTAACCACTAACATCTTTACGGTTGGTATAAAAGTTGGTGTGAATCGTTCCTCTGTTTACTCTCTTGAAGCGGCCAGCATAATAGCAGTAATCCCAATCATCGGTTTTCTGAATAGAAATTTCATCGCTAAACTTAACGATGTCTCCATTCTCACATTTCGACAAATCAATCACGGTACCATTCTCCAGTCGATCGTCATTGACAAAACCTACACCACTGTTGATTACGGCAGATGGACACAGATAGTTATTTAGGTCGTAGTAAACCAGAGTTTGTTTTTCCCCATAGAATTCTTCAGTCTTTCTTCGGAAACTTTCAGCTTCTGGAAGTGAATCAAAGATTGGAAATACTTTTTGTTCTTGTTTTTCAATCATGCCAAATACTTGGTTTGGTGCTTCTTTGTACGGATCGAATTCCATAACTGACCATCCTTCTGTAGAAGAAGCAATGACATCATTTTCTTTTTCAAAACCGATCACCAAGAAATGACTTCCTGCAACCATTGGGTTCTTAAAACCTCTCTCAGACATCTCTCTGACGAATTGTCTGATTGCGATTTCAAAATCCAGTAAAGAAAATTTCAGTACTGGAGAGTCTGGGAAAGCTTTAAGGATTGAGATTAAACTGATGTAATGGAAACGCCATACTTTGTTGGCTACTTTATCAGTGATTTCGTTCTTTTTGAATACTTTGTTTTCTTCATCGATAATGAAGAGAGATTCGATGATTTCACGTACGGTTTTAGCTGAGTAAATTTTATTCATTCTTAATTCCTTTTAAGTTTGTTTATAGAGCATTAGATTACTTAATGATTTCACCAAATCGCATATAACGCACAGTATCAAAAGCTAAATATACATGCGGGTCATTGCTAAGTACTCTCTCTTGCTCTAGATTAAGCACAGACGGGCGACAAACTTCGATGTAAGGGATATACTCACCTTGACTCCATTCGGCCGTATATTGCGAGATATACTTATTGTGGATGGTTTTAAATTCAGCTTCTTTGATAGAATCTATAACCAACACATCGATTGGGACACCATTAACATCCTTGATTGTTTTAATAGATACTTTGTTTAGTATCGGTAAGGTTGTTGGATCTATTGTGTAGAATTCAGTAAATTCAAATGAGAGCAAAGTAAATGGGTAAATGTTTAATCTATTCTTAGAATAACAAACGGTTACAGAATAAGGTTTAAATGGATTGATGTCTAATCCAAATTCTTTTTGGATTAAGTTTTTGATGATATCTACAGATACTTGACTAAGTAGAAATGACACATGATCGATTACCTGAACATCTTTTCTTAATGCAAAAGGATGTTTCAATATTTCTGGTAAGATTAAATCATTCATTATTACTCTCCACGGCTTTATTGAATTCCAAACAATCTTCATCAGTATTGTTATTTTTCATGCAGTAATTGCGTAATAGATTACATGACGCAGTATGATTATCTTTACAGAGATAACCAGCATCTTCTGTAATCTGTACATGGACAATTGTTTCTGGCTTTGAATCTTCTGTAGGTACAGGTTGTTTAGTAGCACAGCCTACAACAAACAAAGAAAATAAAATAGCTAATTTTTTCATGGATAAGTCCTTTTTAAGTTAGATAAAATAAACAGAGTTTAAGCTCTTCAATTAAATAATATAGGTTTGAAATAATATAAATAATAAACACTACAGTACCTTTTAGTACTGTAGTGTCTAACATTAAGTTCTTTTGAAAGTAATTTTCATACGGTAATCAATATAATCATCGCTAGGATACTCTATCGGGTAAGGGTATTCAGTTACAGCTAGTTTCTTATCGGCGATATATTTAGCGGTAAGAGGAACTTGACCAGGATAATAAGATTGTTCTCTACCTATTACTATAAATGAATCCTCAGTAGTTTTCCATTCTTGTTGATAAGGGAACAAAGTAGTACTATCAGCTATAAAAGAACCACCCAGTAAAGAATCAGCCGTTAATCTGTTAAAACCATAAGAAATTAAATCATTAGCAATGACATTTCTAATCATTCTCATGAAATGGTTAACTTTACCATAATTAAATAGTCGATGCCTTCGAATATCATTATTTTGTGAAATCCTAGGTAGTAAGGCTTGATCTTCAAGTACAAAAACTAATTCATTATCAGAAGTATTATTTCTTTCGATCCTAAATGCTATTTTTTCTAAAGAAGTACTTCTTGGTTGGTCAGTTCGGTAATAGTTATCTGTAGTAAGTACAAACCTATCACCTTCTCTGGTTAAAACATCATCATTTATGTGATTAAATAGAATAGTATATATTACCTCACTAAGTTTTAATTTTAATATGTTAATTTTATATTTTTTACGATTTTTATCAATAATTAATTGAGTTGTTACATTAGATATTCTGGTATAAGCTAAACCAAGAGTGCTGACTGATAAGATATCTTCTAAACTATTATTCGTAACCAAACGAGTTAAGTTTTCTTTTTTAATATCAGAAAACTCTTGATCTTTATATGGTTTACCAATACCTAACAAAGTAGTCTTAAGGTCAGCAACTTGTCCATCTGGATCTCTTAAATAGAACGATCCATCGTTTCTTGCAATAGGCGTGGTGTATAACACTTCGTCTATTCTTTGCTTATATGGTATCACTAATGCGTCAATGTCATGGGTGTATTCAAAACCAGAATCATTTGTAGTAAGACTTAATCTAGTAGTTTGTTTTAGGTCACTATTAACCAAACTAGCACCAGGAATACCTAATGCAGAAACCACATAAATCTCAGGTTCGAAAATAGGTTCGTTAGCTTTGTCGATTTTTACTTTTAAAGGATATTTCTTTTTACCGTAATAGCATGGTGAAGCCAAATGAGGAATAATTTCAATTTCGGTATATGCTTCATTTACATTTACTCTAAATGGATATTTAGTATCCTGAGATAACTTATCACTCTCATTAACCATTGCCGCTAAGTTTTTTAAGTCTTCAGCTTTCTTATCTCTGTTTAAAGGTTTCCTTACTGTCTCGTCGTAATTGAAAACATACCCACGATCATTATTCCAACCAGTAGGCATTCGATTATATACACTGGATGCAAAAGTTTTCTTTTCTTTACGATGAGTTTGAGAACCGTGAATCAAGTGCATTTGAATTTGTGTATTATACGATCCCCCATTAACAGTATTATCTTCTTCAAGAATAGAGATAGATTCAAAATCTCTTCTTCTATCCTCTCCGATGCCTGCATCTTCTAGTAGTTTATTTAAATTCTCAGTCTGGGTAAGACGAGAATCTACCTTAATTCCCATATTGCTTTTCCTTTTGTTGAATAACGTAATCACAATAAATACACTCTACTCCAGAAAAGGAGTAGAGTGTAGTCATTTAAGCATATCTTAAAGTGATCAGTGTGTAAGCACTATTACCGCTATTACTGAATAAAACATTTTCCTTAACAAAATAAGTAATGCCGATACCATAACTTTTATCTTCGGTTAAGTAACGGATACTTTCTTGAGTTTTTTCTAAATCAAGATACTTGTAAGGGAAGTCAGGTGCATATCGTTTCATCAAGTTAGTAAACTCATCAATATCTGCATTTAACAATGCGTCAATAGAATAGGTTTCTCTATTAACATCAGCAAATACACGACTACCTGATAAGAATGTATAAGAAGGGATCATCTCGTATTGGATAACGATATACTCCGTATATTCTCCACGAGGAATACCAACCATAAACACTCTATTAGAATATCGATCTACTCTATATTCTAATTGTTTAGATGTAGTATTTTCAGGACGTACTGGGTTAACAATGTTTGTACTAACTTTCTCTACCTTATTAATGGTGTTATCTTCGATGTAAGGAATGTCATCCTCTATATCTAAAAGACCTTCTTTAACTAAGTAAGCTTTTACCAAAGAATCAAAGTAAGTAGAATCCGTTAACAGACGTTCTTTTTTCTCAGGTGTATTGTAAGTATCTTTACTTAACAAATTTACTAAGCGAATAGGGATGCCTTTATTAGCCACAAAGGTAATGTCGTAATCGATGAATAAACTATTCTTACGAATATTAGGATTGCCGTTATGGAAAGTAGTGAAACGTTCAGTAATCGTTTGCCATACGTTAACATTACGAGCGGATTGCAAGATAATGCTTGCGTCAGCAACGGAAACACCACGAGCTTTTAATTTTTCCAATGCATGGTTACGCAAAATACGCATAAACTGATTGAATCGATCAAAGTCACCAAAAATATTACGTGCTGTACGCGGACCATTAACATTAGTGTAATCAGTAATATTAGTAAACTCAATACCTAATTCATTATCAGGACTGTCTACATGAAGTTTGAAACAAATCTTTTCTTCAGGATAGCGAGTACGATAAGTTTCGTCCATCGTCATGATGTAAGAATTTGTTTCTTTAACATACTTAATCGGATCGCCTTCTGAAATATCATTAATTAAATGATAATAAATGTCTCGACATTTTGCTTTCAAGATATTCAAACGATAATCGTGTACACCTTTATTGATGGAAATGACGTTATTGTCAGAGACATAACCACCTGACAATTTAGCATTTGTATAAGTTAAAATGCTGTTATCTTCTTCCATGTCTTTATAAAGAAGTTTTAATGATTCTAAACGTTCTTCAGTTAATTCACCTTCAAGTGGTTTACTGATAGGCAATAAAGATTCGTAACTATTTTTTAACACTGGACGTGTAGTATCGGTGTACAACAAATGCGACTTAGTAGGGAAATCCAAACCTAAGTTCATTTTATACATTACGCCATCGATCTCTTCACGATAAGGCATGACCATAGCTTTAACAGTTTTGGTTTGTCCTTCTTCGTTTTGCAATTCCAGAGTGACTGTAGTATCTTTGGAACCATTTGTCCATTGTGCATGTGGAACAGCCATCGCAGAAACCACGTAAGTTTCAGGTTCAAAGATTTTAATGGATCTAGGATCTGTAAGAATCTTCAAACCATATTCTTTACCACCAATATAACAAGGTGAATCTAAATGTGGAATAACTTCGATGCGAGTATATTCTGGATTTACTTTAACTCGGAAAGGGTATTTTTCGTCTTGAGAAAAGAATGTACTGGCGTTAACTAATTTAGTCAAAATACCTAAATCATCTTCACTACCGTCTTTTTTCAAAGGTGTGCCTAAAGCATTGTCGTAAGTAAATGCATATTCATCGTCACCCACCCAACCTACTCTTACTCGATTATAAGAAGTACTTACTGGTGGTCTAGCTATGCCATCAACAGGCGTTAAATTAATAACCAGCTTGGTGTTGTAAGGTTTCTCATTAACCGTTTTGTCTTCAGGAACAATAGATACCGATTCAATGTTGCTTTGTTTCTCTTTAGATACCCCATTAATCTCTAGTAACTTATTTAAGTTCTCAGACTGGGTAATCTTAATATCTATTCTTGTACTCATTATAAAGCTTTCTCTTAATTATCTACAAACAGAATAATAAAGATTTTATAAAATAACTAAGCTAGGTCCCAGTAAAGGAACCTAGCTTAATCATTAGGGTATCAATCTATTGCTAGATTACAGTTGTACCTCACCGAAACCATCCAGGTCTTCGGCTACGCGGAATTTACCAACAGTAAAGTCAGCGACTACGTAAACAGCACCTTTGATGAAGTTTTCGTAACCAGAAGCAGCAGACACTTTGAAAGTGAAGCTGTCTTTATCGTATACGACACCACCTTCGTCAGCATTTTGCAATTCTACTTTAAATGCTGGGTTTTCTTTAACGTAGTTAGTTTGGATCAGACGCAACATTGCAGCTTTGATTGCTTCACGACCTTCTTCGGTATCAGGATTACCTACTTGAGGGTAATCAGTACCGCGATCAGCCATTTCATGGTACAGAGTGTAGTCGTCAGCACCACCCAAGTTAGTAGGGCTAGTTTCACGCACGCTCCATTCTTCACGACCTTCAGAACCAGAAGTCAAGAAGTCGTTACCGATGGTTTTAGCAGACAGAGGAACAACGTAGAAACCAACGTTAGCTTCAACAGTAGTGTTGTCGTCATTCAAATCAGCATTGGTTTCGTATTTAACCAATTGAGCAGCGTTAGTGATCAATTCACTACCGAACTCATCAGCTTGAGTAACAACTTCAGCTTCTTTGAAGGTCAGTTTCTTAGCTTCAGCCAAGCGACCAGCATGATCAGAATAAGCTTTAGAGAAGTAAGTCTCTTTCAGTTTATCCATATCGGTAACGTTAGCCAAGTCAATGCTTACACCGAATACTTGGTTAGGTTTTTGGTTGCCGTAATCTTTAGCAGTTTTGTCAGACAAGAAGATGTTAGACAAACGGTCAGTAGGATTCAGATCAGCAGCTTTAGTTTCGAAAGCAGCGATAGGAGTGAAACCATCAACCAATGCGTGTGGAGTAACCAGTTTAGGGAAGATAACTACTTGATCACCACGAGTGGTGTCAGCGCGTACACGCAATACCAATTTGTTATCAGCATTGGTTTTAGTGAAGCACAGATCATTTTCACCGAAAGAGTAGTTGAATTTATTCAAACCATATTTCAGAGTACCTTCTTCACCTTCCAGAGTCAAAGTAACACCTTCGATTTGAGCATCCATGGTGTCTTGTTTGCCTGGAACGTAAGCCAAGAGTTTCTTAGCCAGTTCATTAACATCAGCAGCTTCTGGCAGGAAACGACCACCTTCAGAGAAGCTGTCGGTCAGTTTACGCATACCACGGCTAGCCAATGGGTCGATACGTTTGTAGTTGTGTTTCAGGATTTTAGTGAAAGTTGCTTTTTTGGTAGCGCTTTCATCATTAGCGGCATTAGGTACAGTAGAAGCTTCTACGCCTTCATTGGTGATGCGACCAGCCAGGTCAGCATCAGCTACACCAACGAACAATTCAGTAGAGCCTTGTTCGTCTGATTTTTGGTTAGTATAGACTTCTACTTTTTCCAATTCGCTACGAGGATAACCGGCATCTACCAGCAATTCTTTAACATTATCCAAACCTGACTTGGTGAAGTCTACTTTAATTTTATCAAAAGACATGTTGTTATTTCCTAATTTATAAGGATAGAATTAAGAATGTAGAGATTTAAAATTCAGGAAGTGAGCTAGCATCTCGTAAGATCATCGCTTCAAATCCATCCATATCCTCTCTAAGTGTTAGTTTTTCAGTTTTAGGTGGAGCCAAAGCTATATAAACTGGACCACTCATAAACATATCGTTAGCGATACTGGTTTCTACTTTATAGGTTAAAGCAGAATCAGGATAACTAACACCATTACTTGGCTTCCGGACTAATCCAGAACCTTGTAAAGCTTGATTGACAAACTCAGAAAATTTACTAGAGTCTGTTACTGCGTTATATTTTCCTACTACATTAAATATAACAAAAGTACCGTTAGAATTAGTATCTAATCGATCAAACCTAAAACGATTCGTTTGATCAGATATCGTACCTAAATATTGGGCGACTTCTTTGTCTACTAATGGAATCATGTAGACATTAACGTCACCAACAATATAAGGATGGTTATCAGTAGGACTAACGTATTTAACCAGATTTAATAAGTTAGGCGTATTCTCAACAGTAACCGTTTTAGGATATACCGCTGTTTTAGGAACAACACCTATTCTGGTAAATGAATATTTATCGTTAAAGAATTGTTGTTTACCTTGGTTGTCAGAAAACATAATTTCTTTAACTTTATCAGTTACTAAGCCAATCTCATTAGAAATAAGATCAATAAGCTTAATCTCTTTAGGCTGAATAATATTGCCTTTGGAAGTATAAGCTAAGTCTGTTCCTTCGTAAGTCCCTTCAGGGATTTTGAACGACGATAAATTATTAGGATTAGTAATAGATAATTTTAGTAAAACACGCTTGCCAGAAGTTGCATTTGCGTTCATGTTCAGTACAAATGATTCAGAACTAAAGTCTTTAAAACTAAGCATGTTACTTAGAGATAATTTAACTCTATTAGAACCATATTGTACTAAACTGTTATCAATGCCTTGGATAGTTAATTTACTGTAATCCTCAGGACGCAATACAGCACTAATCCCAAGAGCATCCATGACATATTGGTTAGTAGTAGCCAACTGGTCAAGACCATGATCGAACTCTACATCAGAATCGATAACTGCGGCTTCTGATACAAAATGTTCACTAACATCTAATCGTTTATAACGATGGTGAAATACTTTATTACCTTCTGCTTCCGGAGTAAATGACTCTTGGTGAGTATTACTGTATTGAGATGCAATAGATGCTGGTACTTCGATATAGACAGAGGCATTGAGACCAGTTGGTGTTTCACTAATATCGACCGGACCTTGTTTTACTTTTAATTCAGAAACCCTACCTTCAGGATAACCACAATCTTTTAACAATAAGTTAAAGTTTTCGCGGTCTGATAGTTTAGGGTTATATTTAATTTTAAAAGCCATGTTTTATATCTTCTTATTTAAAGAAAGAATACATTACTGGAATGCTGTTGGCCATGGATCATCTGTTAAGTAAGTAACGGTATCGATACGAATGTCGGGAATGTTCTTATGGGCATCAGTTTGGTCAAAGAACTCAAAACGAAATTGATTTCTATCATTAACACCACCTAGCTTCCAAACGCCATAAACTTTATTGGTTAAGTCAGAATAGAACTGACCAATCAAACTAGAGGGCGAACGAAAACCAACAGGTATAAGATTCCAACCAGGAGGACAGACATACGAGTGAATGACTTTAGAATTTGGATTACTAGCAACAGAACGGACAGGATTACCTTGCCAGTTTGTATTGCTTGGACCAACAATACCATACCAGTCAAACTGACCACCACCAAACTTCCATGTTACACGGTCATTAATTCGCCTAATCCAAACTTTAATGTTATCGCCGCTTCTATTGGTAGCTCTTTTTATTTCTACCCAGCCTGTATCGCCCTCAACTACTTTCCAACCAGTGTTACCACCAGCCCTGGTTTTTACCCATTTATAAGCACCTAAAGTACGATCAGTATCGATGTAAGTAACGTCTTTATCGGCAACGATTTTTCCTTCTGGTGAGCCTTGGCCTGTAATGATTTTAACGTCCTTAATCAACTTAGCTATTTCAGCATCTTTTTCACCAAGATAACGAGCAAAATCTAGGAACAAGGTCTTTAATTTGGAATCCGCCATTTTAAAAACTCCTTTAATTACGAGTAGATAGGTTGTAGACATATATCTACTCGTAATCCTAGATATTAACTATTAACCGCGAGCAGTGTTATATGCTTGTTTAAGAGCATCGAGAGACAAATCAGTCACGTCGGTTTTCTTAGCGCTTTCTTCCAAGCTAGCAACTTTAGTAACCAAAGATTCCAAAGAAGCTTTATTCGCTTTAGACAAAGTATCCGCAGCTTCTGCTTTAGCAGCAGTTACAGGCAGTTGAGCAATGTCTTGTTCTACTTGTTCGGCTTTAGTTTTAGCTGCATTTGCAGTAGATTCAGCCGCTGCAATTTTTTGATTAGCAGTAGTCGCACCGTCAGTCAGTTCTTGAATTTTGGTTTCAAGCTCAGTGAATTTAGACAAGATTGCTTGAGGAGTATTACCTTGAGCATCTTTCAGTTTTTTCAACTCAGCTACGATTTCACGAATAGTATCCAACTCTTCGTCTACCTCACCACCCATTACAGTTTGGTGCAGGTTATCAATCTTAGCTTTCAGCTCTTCAAAGGTAGCTTTATCTTTCTCACCCAAGAAGGTAGCAAAGTCATTTAAAATATTTACCAAAACGTTTTCAGGAGAAGCCATTTCTTTAAATCCTTATTGAAATATTAAAATATAAAATCTCGAATATCAAGATATAAATTTATAATTATTGACGTGCGTTATTGTAGTTATCACGCATACGGTCAAGTACTGATTCGCCTTGTACTTCGCTAAAGCCTACTGTGTGGTCTTCGTCAGATACGACATCAGCAAAACCATTCAAGTTTTGTTGTACAGTAATCTTAGGTACGACTACTTCGTCCTCGCCACTGTAAGTAACATAGGCGTGCAGTTCACCACCAACATAGTCGGCAATTGAAGTAGCAGGCAGTACAGAGATTTCCAAACGATGGTTGGAAGCAGAATCACGTTCTACATCGACCAGATCAGCATAAACACCAAAGAAACGTTTAATCAAAGAACGAGCAGCGTTAAATGCATCTTGAGCATTTTCATGTTTACCCAATTGGATGTCGAAACGACAACCATCATTGGTATCAGATGCCAGGATGAAAGATTTTACTTTAATACCGCTGTCACGATATTTAGATTCTTGTTCTACATCTAGTTCAAATTTACCAGAATCCGCAACCAGTTTAGAGATATCAGAAATACCGATCATCATGCGGATATTGCCGTATACCAAACCATCTTGGTCACGATCCATGTCTTTAGAAAGACGATACAGAACGGAAGACAAGTAGTTACGAGAAGCAGTTTTCTCAATTTCTTGTTCAGAAGTTTTAGGATTGGCAAGTTCACCACGGAATGATGGATGACGAACTACATCCAAAGCTTTAGCTTTCATCTCATCTTTAACAGCTTTAGCTTTAGTGGCGCCGTAAGTTTCAACCAAGAAACGACTCAAGATTTTTTCATCAGTTTCTTTAGAAGTACGAGCAGGGACAACGGACAATTCGTTATACAGTCCTTTGCTTACGACAGTATCTTCAGTCAGGAATGGGTTAACGGTAGAAACCAGTTTCACCATTTGTTTATTCAAGTTAGCCAGATACTGAACTTTCAGAGTGGCGGTACCAGTGAAACCCAGAGAATCACGACGAGCCGAGATGTCTAGTTTATTAGCACCGTATTTCAGTGAACCGTCTTGCAATTCGTAAGTCAAACGTTCACCAATGAAAGGATAACCTTCTTTAGTGAAACGATTTTTAACGTAAGTTACAACATCCATGTTATCCAGTTCTGTATCCAGAACAGTCATGGTTCGATTACGCCAGTGATGAGGAATCGGAGTAGTACGATTATAGAAGTGTACATTGCTGTATTTGCCAGTAAGTTTCGTCAGTTCACCAGAGTAGTTTACTTCTACTGCGGTATTACCTGATTTATTTTTGTACTCTGCATAACGATCATCGCTAGATGGACGAACAGCAACAACTTCAATATCATCCAAGTATTCTTTAGGATAACCACAATCCATGAAAATCTGATTCAAGTTTTCACGAGGACTACGTGTAGCATAGTAATTAAATTGTTTATAGTCAGACATTTTAAGTAGCCTATGTATAAGATAAAATATTTTTAGGGTAAATCAACACAGTAAGATAATTCAGTTTGGTTTTTAGTAGGCCAAACATAATTTACTTTATTGTGTCTAAAAGTAACAATATCTGCTTTAGATAATGCCTTTAAGAATCTAATCTGTTCTTCAGTAGGATTAGGATTTTCATTGATTACAGGAACGTAATACAAATGTCCATTGATGCCCATTGAGGAAAGATTGCTCTCTTCTCCGTCGATCGATAATCTAACTATAGACATCGCTCTCAAAGTATTTATTGTAAACTTCTTATTCCTACAAGTCAATACCAGAGCAACATGATCATCTTTACTCAATTTGTATTTAATTCTACCACCTTCTTTTTCCAAACGTTGCCATTTTACAGATACTGTTGAGGCTACATTGTCTCTGACAGATACTTCATGTATGGAAAATACGTGAGCTAATAGAATAAAACACAAAATACTTAAAAGTAAAAGTAATCCTGTTGTTAACTTGTTTTGTAAGAATATCTGTCTGAGGATTCTTCTCATTTAGATAACCTTAATATAACGTATAAATTAACGATAATTCAAATCATAAGAGTCAAAAATACCTACCACACTCACTACATGTTACTGTAGTGAGTGCAATAGATAAAATATAGTTTTCCTTAACCCTCTAGAGAGAAAGAAATAGGCTCATGACTTTGGTAGTCTAACAACTTGAAATCATCCACAGTGATTTCTCCAGAAACAATTTTTTCAATCGTTAAGTCTGGTCTAACATATAATTTAGGTAAAGGATAAGGTTCGCGTTCTAACATCTCTTTTGCTTGTTCTACATGAGATAAATACACATGAGAATCATGAACAGTATGCCGATGAGACAGAGGCAATACTTTCAAAGCATTTGCAATCATTAGATTCAATAACGCATATTGAGCAACGTTATGAGGTTTACCCACCATGACATCGTTAGAACGCATCACAAGCATGGTTTCAATACCAAATTCATAAGGTTCAATATCGTAAAAGGTTTCGAAAGCATTAAACTGATCTTTCTGATATTGAATAGATTGCTCTTTTTGTTCTTTAGTTAAAGGACGCAATGAAACATAGAATACTTGATGACAGGTATCTAAAGCCATATTACCTAAATTAACATTTTCAATAGGTGTCAGACTTTCATCTGGTCTTAAACCTAAAGCAATGTTAGACAAGTAATGACGGCGAGAAATGGTTTTAGTCTCAATATCCTTTTTAAGACCTTCTAAAACATTACTCACTTGGTCAACATGGATAACAGAGACCATCGGATCATTACTGCTGCCTGAGTAGTCAAGATACAATTTTACCTCAGGTTTCTTACGCCAAAGCATTGGATACATCGGGCCAATGGTATTGGTTTCTTTACTGGTCCATTTTTCCCAGAATGGAACATTATTTTCTTTTAAGAAAGATACATCTACTTCACCTTTCAAGAACCAAATCAACTCCAAGATGGTTTTATTTAACCATACTTTACGAGTGGTTAATAAAGGGAAATCACCGTTAGACAATGGATATTTTTCAGAAGTACCAATCAATGAAATCATTCCAGTACCAGAACGATCATTTTCAATAATCGTACCTTCTTCCAGAATATTTTTTAATGTATCTAAGTATTGTTTCATTTTACTTTCCTTTTAAAAACGGTAAAAAAGAAATAAGAGTATTCCTCTATAAAATAGAGGAATACTCGATTATTTTACTTATGTTACAATTTAACAGAAGAGAGACTGAACAAACGTACAGCAATGTGATTGTATTCTTTAGTGTAAATATTTTTACGAGAGTATACCAAATAGAACACACGAACAATTTTACCGTTCTTCTCGATGAATTCATGATGAACAGAGAAGTAAGCTTTATTATTCAGCTCTTCACGAATAATTTGGCTATATTCAGAAATTTCAGAATATACTTTCTTGTAGTTGATTTTCTCTAAAGTAATACTGCCATTGGTTAATCCATTAGCAATAAAAGAAATACCAGCACATACGTCATGCAGTTGTTGCTCTGTATAAGGAGCATCATCCATCAAGTGTGGGAACAGTTTCGGATTCAACAAATTAGTCGTATATACTTTATCACCGAATTTCAATACTTTCAAATCAAACACTTCATTAGGATTTAGTTGTTTGGTTTTAGGCAGTTGAGAAGACAGTTTGAACATCAAATCCAAATTATCCATCAGTTTTACAGTTTCCTCAACAACATTAGGAATATTGTTGTTTTTTACCTGTTCGTATTTTTGATCCAAAGTCAAATTTGACTCTGGAGTTTCTTCACGAAGATAAACAGTAGATGGTTTATAATCTTCAGGAGCTTGCGCTACGGTTTGTTTTTTATCCCGATGCGGTTTCCCGTGATGTTTGTGTTTTTTGAACTGGTTTGGTTTTTTGTGAGTTTCAGGAGTAAACATGGTATATAATAACCCTTATTAAGATTTAAAGGAAAAGAAAATTACTATGAACGACATATATTATTTAATGCCGTTCATAGTTAGAGTTATGTATACCGGTTACTCAATGATTATTATTCTACGTCTAACATACTACCGTTTTTTCTAAGACCTGAATATTCTCCATTACTCTTACGGTAGACTTCCCAGTAAGGAATCTTAATAAGATAATCTTCACTAATCTTCTTAGCCTTAATTTGGTTTTGTAAGAAGTTAAGGTAACAAGTAGTATTACGCATACGCATTTCGTAAATAAGTTTCTCTAATTCCTTATGTCCTTTTGTTTCCTCAATAAGTTCAAGAGTATCTTGATATCCTACTAAAGAGAATATTTCGCGATATTCTTCTAATGGTAATTTATTTACATCAATTTTAGACATATTGGTTTCCTTTCAATAACGATCAATTACAACACGACGAGAACCGTCAGCATTTTCACAAATTTTATAACTGTAGATAAGTTTATCAGAAGCTTCTTTCTGATTGTCTAAAAATACCTGATATGATTTTTCATCACATCTTTGCATTTCATCAATCACTTCTAAGAATTTATCTTTACCAAATTTATGGTAAATTATAGACAACAGTCTTTGATATCCTAATAATTTATCATCGTTCATTTTAACTTCCTTTCTGTAGTTCAAATAAAAAATAAAGCATAAATAAATTCTCTACTCCTTTTTACGGGAGTAGAGAATATATCTTTAAGCATTATAAACAAGGTAAGTCGTTCTCAGAACGGTCATGTACGGTTACTTTATATACCGTACCGCTAGGAACACTAAATGAGAATGAAGAAGCTCGATTCAAAGCTTTAACAATGTCTTTACCATCACCTTCAGTAGTGTAATAAGTTTTATCGTCTACAGTGATGTCTCTAACCATAACACCATTAGAACGACCGAATACAAAATAAGCACCTGTATCGAATTTTACTAATTTTGAATCTTTAGCATCACAACGATAACTAAAATAACGTTGATAACCTTTGGATGTTTTTCGTAAATCATACAGTCCGACAATCAAGTCACCATTTGTTTCTTTAGTAAGTCCAAATGCTGCATCAATGATAATAGGTTGTTCTTCTTTAGGTAATTTAGGTGTAGGAGGTAGTGGTGGAGGCGGAGCAATCTCAACCGGACTTTCCAAGACATCTTTACCATCAGGAATCCCTGTTGCTGCCGGTGTACTTAGATTATTATCTAAAGTAGGAATGGTGGCTTTATCCTTTTTAGCATTTTCTAATTCGACAGCAACACGTTTATCATTTATTGAAAAATGATATGCGATAAAAACAACAGTACCAATTAATACCAAGCCAAATAAAATACTTAAGCCTTGTTTGAGTTTAACTCTCATTTTATTTAGTTATCCTTATTCTTTTTAAATATTACTCTGGATTAATGATTCGTCCATTAGGATTAATCACATTACCATTAGAATCGTCTACTTCTTCTACAAAATCAAAACCACCAGAGTTATGGGTAATGATCAAAGGAGATTGTTCTTCTTTAGGCTCTTCTGCATTACAGCAACAATGATGATGACTATGTGCTGGTTTAGTAGGACGACATTCTACCTGTTTAGGTTCTTGCTCTTTAAAGCCCCAATACTCTTTATTAAAATATTGAGTATTACCATCATTGTCTTGATATTGGAAAGCACGAACAGAAAGCAATTCTTGCAAGTAGTTACGTTTACCATTCAGACCTAGAGACATAAAGTAAGATTTGTTTACCAAGATCTGTACTTTGTCAGAAGAAACGGTATAAGACGGACCACCTACTGCCACAGTAACCATTGCGGTATCAGTAGAATAGTTTTGCCAGCTTTTAATAGTAGAAGAATTAATTTCTTCAGCAACAAATCGAAAACCTGAACGTGTTGCTTTTACTGTGTTATAATAAACTTCAGTATTGTCGTATACTTTACGACGGAAACTATTGTCCTGAGAAGGGGCATCTTTCAGAAGTAAAGATTTCAAAGTATGTAAAAGTTGATCTACTGTTTGTACTGGACAAGGAGAACCAGCCAATACCGCCATACCATCTTCAGACATATACCAAGAAGGACGACAAATAGAATCGTACAGTAACTTATCTTTAGGGAGTTCTTCAAGATCTCGAATTAACCGATAAAGTTCCATTGAGAATATTCCTTTAGTCTTTAATAATAAATCAAAAAAAAAAGAGTATCGATTATTTACCGATACTCTTTTTGTAATTTCTCATAGGACTATAGATCAGTCACCTTATATTGTTCTTTATTATTCAAGATATCAATAATGTTATTAACTGTTTGTTCTACTGAGACAGTAGGCAGTACAAAGTAATCGTAGATATCTGGATTAAAATAAGAACAGTCTTCGGAGAACTTGACCATATAGTGATGGTATTTGTTACGCATGATGGTATCAAATTCTAAAGAAGTTTTATCAAACTCTTTATCAGATTCATCATTAGGTGTAACATTACCAGAACGACGCTTACGTTCTTCTAAAGGACATTCTAAGAAGAATGGCATCACTGGAGTTTGTGTTAAAGCAACCCAGTTTAAGAAGTCGTGAGCAGTATGTAGGCGAGACAGTGCCGTGATTAAGACATCGCGTTCGTGAGAACGATCTAAACGGAATTGGTATTTCTTAGGATTTTTTACCATGTCGATAATATCGACAGGACCATATGCAAAAGAAGAACCAATAAAACGATCAACAATAATGGTGACATCTTGGTCAAAGAAATTAACCATATCCACTAATGCTTTTAATTGAGTGGTTTTGCTAGAAACAATACTAGCTACTTCCATAACGAGAGCCAAATAAGGTGCATCAACACCATCTTTATTAAGATTAACATAGTCTTCAGCAGTCATTTGTTTAGAAAAATTATTTTTCTTTACATTGCTGCGAAGACGATCAAAAGAATTAGCAACACTTTTCTTAGCTTGCTGAAGGACTTCTAATGAAACTTTCGTGTTGTTAATAATGTAAGCATCCTTCTCAGGATTCAGAGCATCGATTTTAGAAATGAAGTATTCTTCAATCTCTTCAAGATCTTTGCTATTAGGGGTATTCAATACCAGCACCTTGTGATCAATCTTATTTTTTAATTCATTGATCACTGTCGTTTTACCACTGTGGGATAATCCCTCCACGATAATTAATTGTTTCAGCATGTTATGTTTCCTTTTCTTGAAATAAACTAAAAAATAATAGACTACTCCTTTTTAGGGGAGTAGTCTACCGAGCCGTGATCAGTAAACCAAATCACAAATATTACCATTACGGAAATACTTCTCAGAAGCAGGATCTGAGATTACCGCAGGTACATTATACCGATAGGTATGGGTATTTTCTAGGATGTTTTTATTAATAGCATCTTCTTGGAAAAGAGCCATTAATTCATCACGATAGGTATTTGGATCTTTAATGTAGCTTCCATATACTGCATCGTGATGTGACCAGTCAGTGACATTCTCAGTGAAAGACATGCCTTGAATAGCCAAACGATTACCCAATTCACCATCTACCAACCGACGAGGATCGGTATAGGTGATTGCAGTGCCAGTATTGTCATCAGTGATGCCTCCGACAGATACATCAGCAATCAGATTGTAGTTAATGTCCGCATATCGTTTGAAACCAGCGGTAGTCGTATTACTGATACGATTACCCAGTTGATCAAACGTAGGATGTTTCTCTGGTTTGGTTACGTAGTTACGTCGTAGGTAATCACCATTATTGGTGATCACAAACTCGTAAGGATGTTCTTTAGAGTAACGAGTTTCGAATCCTGGAGAGTAGATACCGAAACCACTACCTAAAGAACCACCACCACAAGAATAAATCAAACGAAATGTTTCGCCTGAATCGTTCTTACCATTATAGATCCATGTAGGTCCAAATTTTTGTACTGCGTCGTAAGCATCTGGATCACGAGTGCCTGCAGAATGGAATTCCCATCCATTGTTGAATTTCTCGTCAAGCTGTTGACCTGTTTTCTCTGGATCACCATAACCCAGATCTTCTGGAGCCATCTCTGGGGTTTCTGAAGCCATGGCTTCGCTAGCGGTTACAGTTGCACCTACAGCGGAAGCTGCTTGAACAGCTTCTTTAGCTTCTTTACTTTCACAAGCAGTCAGCATAGAAGCAGCGATTAAGAGAGTGATGATAGATTTTTTCATTTTGAATTTCCTTTAAAAAGATGGATTAAATTTAATACTGTATCTATCCCTAAGTTTTAATTTACCTAGGGATAGAGTTAATTGAATTACAGGAATTGATCGTTCAGATCAGTCTGTTTAGTTTCATCAACATTACCATTAAGAATCTTAATGGCGTGATGCATTTTGTATTCCAGAAGTTGGATCTTTTCTTCCAGCTCTTTCACACGATCTTGGGCAATAGACTTACCCATTACAATAGGATGGGATTCTTTAGCCAATGGTAATACATCGACTAATGACGCACCAATGTAGTTACAGATCTGATATACGAGATCGATCGATATCACATATGTTTTAAAGCTGTGATGTCCTGGGCTTAAGATATTGGACAGCATTGCTTGTTTGATACCAAGGTGATTTGAGATATCTTTCAAGTGAATCTTTTTATCCTTGATGATATTCCTAAGATTGATCTTCAGCTCTGCATTGTATTTATACAGATCTAAGTTTTTGGATGATTGTGCACGATAACCCATGGTTAATTTCCTTTATATAAAGTTAGAATAAAATTTGAGCTGATCAAACTCACTTAAATAGTATATATCTGAAATAAAATAAAAAAAATAATCTCTACTCCTTTTTACGGGAGTAGAGATTTTTAATGATTTATTTAACAGTTAATCCACTTTGTTCGGATTCCTTTTCGTAATCACGATTTAAAGAATCTTCAACAGTGAATTTCTCAGGATATCTGGCTTTTAGTTTATCGATGTTTGCTTTAGCGATTTCACCAAGGCTATAGATTTGGCGATGCGACTGTTCACGGTTAGCATCTAAATACTGCAACCAGATAATAATGTCAGTACACAGTTCGTCAAACTGTTCCAGATGGTTGTAGTTTAATGGTTGTTTATAGAAGTAGTGTTTCTTATAAGTATCTAATGCTTTTGCACTTCTTAATAAAAACTCATTTAAAATACCAGAGAAATATTCGTATTTATATATCTCATCACCATCTTCAGGAATACTACTGTATTCGATTTCTTTATATCCTTTCTTAAGCTCACCATTTTTATTAAGGTAAATATCTGGGTTAAAATTCATATCGGCATGTTCAATAACTAAACTTTGACTACTAATTTCTTTATTGAGTTTTCTAACCGCATCGTAATAAAGAGCAATATACCAAACGATATCACCAATTTCAGAAACTAAAGCTTCGTAACTAACTTTACTGGTGACAGCATCATCAGAAAGTTCAATAGCTTCGCTTAACTCTCCTGCTATACCGATCATCGAATGAAGTATTCTGAAAGTAACAGATGTGTCTAAAGTACTATCAGTACGAACCGCTTGTTTTACATAATTTTTGAAATCAAAGTCTACAGTGCAATACTTAACTTCAATGCAAACAAGGTCATGAACAAAGTCATCCATCACTTCTTTTACTTCGAAATAAGGACGACCATTTTCTTTATCAAGTTTTTGATGTTCAATGAATGCTTCGTAAGATTTGGTATCGTTTTCTTTCATGTGCTTAAGAATTTCCTTAAGTCCTGTAATACCAAATTTATTATAAATCGTATAGAATACCGTACAGTAGTTCTTAGTAGTTTCGTTTACTTCTTTTTGAAGTTTAGCAATCTTTTTAGATTCTTTATCATGTAAAGAATTTCTATAAGCACCGAAATTTGTAACTTCTTCTTTATAGTCGATTACTTTATCTAAATTTTCAGTGATTTTAGTCTCAGACATGGTATTTTCCTTTACTAGTTGGGGATAATGTTCATCGTATTATCTAAACATAAAAAATAAATCCCACTACCTTTTACAGTAGTGGGAGTTTACTTATTTACTGTTGTTTAGGTACGTCTGTTTTGTGTTCGCCTCCTAGTGGAGGGTTATCACAGGTAGGTTGTGTGGATACAGGCTTGCGAGCATTTTGGTTAATTACCGCAGGTTGTTCAATCTTAGTTTCTTGAGAATCTTCAGAATAAACATTTTGGTAATAATGCTTAGTAGCATTTGGATTAAATCCAGTATTAGATGGAACAGGAGGAAACACTGGGCCACCAAAAGAAGGTACATCCATTGCTGGTTGATGATAGTTTGGGTTATTGAAACGATAATTAATGGGGTTAAAACCTGATTGGAATGGTTCTACATTAATCGTATTGCAATAGTAATTATCAGCGATGATATTTGTCTTAATATTGTTAAGATGTTCTTTAGCAATAAGAAGAGAATGAATAGCATCTTCAGCCAGATTAGCCATGTAGTTTAATTCACGTGATGTACCTTTGCTGTTTAAATATTCTTTCTTGATGAAAGAGGTTACTGCAACGATTTCGTGAAGAATACCGTAGATTGGTTTTTCACGAGTCCAGCTACCATTCTTCTCAAGATATTTGTTAAACTCTTTATCTAAAAGACCACTATTCACTTTTAGCTCATCTAAGAAATCACGATCTTCAGGACTAAGGTTAAGAGTGATGCTGTCGTAACCATCTTCGTAAGCAAGATTAACATACTTGCGAATTTCAAATAGATGATGACGGATTCGCCAAAACAGTTTAGTGGCATTGTCTCGATACGATTGAATCGTATTGATCGTCTGACTTGCCACACTCAGAATTTTTGCGAACTGTTCATCACGGATATTTCCGTTAAGGTTATCACTGATAGCTTTAGATAAAGACTTCTTCAAGTTCTCTTCTGAAGAGGTATCCAGTTCTAAAGTAATTTCAAAATTTGGGTTCATTTTAGTTTCCTTTACTAGTTAGGTTGGTATTACAAAGGGTTGGTAAAAGTCAAGATACTCAGTAACTCGGTTAGTTTACGAGATACTACAATAGCGTGACGATCTTTGTCATTAAGATTCTCTTTCTTCATGATCCAGATATTAACTAAAGGGATCATCTTCTTAATAACAAAATACGGATTACTAATGTAAAACGGAGCACCGTAGTTACTTAAGTATTCTTTAATAATTTTGTCTAATTGTTTCTCCTGTTCGACCAAGATCAAATCACAGACTTTATTGAAATTGTCATCCGTACCTTGATAGATATCAAGTATGTCCGAACTGGATAACTGCTGGATGTCCGAGCAAATCTCTTTCAACTCGGGATCTTTAGCCATTTCAAATCGATAAACATCGATGTATTGTTTAAGATCCATAAAGTTATAGATAAGTTCTTTATAAATCTTTTCATTGTTCTTTCTAATGGCTTCCGTATTTTTGACTATTTGTTGAGCACAAGCTAATGAAGCCAGTAATTCTGTAGAACTAATTTCCTTATTACGATACATGTGGATAGCTTCTATTAAAGAATCTAATCCAGCATCTTCGTCTTCAGAATCTGGCATCTTATAATCAGGACAAGGAATATAATCGCAACGAAATTTACTCATTCTGTTTTCCTTTATTAGTTAATTTGTTATATGCGACCAACAACAAAAGATTGGTTTCTACTTTTTGCATGGCTTCTTTTATGTCCATGTCGACACAAATAGAGTCTAGACATTCCAAAACTCCGATACTTTCATCTTCTTTAAGCTTTTCTGATATTTTTCCAAAAGTATCTAATTGGTACTGTTTAATTACAGTAATGATATCGAAACACTCAAGAACATAATCGTGACCTTCTTTATAGTCTTTACCATGTTCCTTCAGGTATTTAACGATAAGCTCGTTAACATTACCATGATTTATTTCCAGAAATTCCTTATCTTCTTTCGAATAAGGAGGAGTCTCGTATTCGTCGATAGAATCCATAGCAGTATAAAAGTCTTTAATGACTTCCATGCCATCTACTACTTTTTCTAAGCATTCGTTGATATTAATTTCAAACATTTTACTATTCCTTTATAAAAGTTGGTTTAACTACTTCATTTTAATAATATAGATTTAAATATAAATAGATTACTCTCCTCTCCCTAATAAGGAGAGGAGAGTATAATCTTTATTACATTCTACGAATACAATAATTCATCAACACTAAGAGAACAGGCAAATAATAGAAATGTTCTAATTCGCCCCAGCTCATACAGTCCTTCACTAGTTCTTCAATAATCTCAACATCCAGAATATCATCTTCTAGATATTTCCTTAATTGAATCTCTAAGTGAGATTGGCCATCATCTGCATCTCGATAAAATTCCTGACTAAAGACATAGCTTCTATTAGGTAAGATTTGGTTAATCAGTAATTGATCATTAACCACTTTAAACTTACGAGGATTAACAGAGGGTGTCATTTGAAATGCATTACCAATAACTTCATCATTCTTAATGTAGATCTTATTAGAATAAGTCATTCCATAAGGAGCAACTACTGCTTTAAATGCAGAATAACGAATAGAAGCAAAATTAGGTGAATTGGTAAATTCTTCTAATGTAATGGTGCAAGCTTTGCTAAATGATTCTTTTAAGAGATAAGGGTCTCTTTCCGTAATTGCATCCCAGATAGAAGTCGTTTGCAATATAGGAAATTCGTCATCAGTATAAATTCTAAAATGAACCATTTCAGGATATCTCTGAGAAGAAAACCATTGTTGGATTGCCCTCATGAAGAAACCATCGTAAATCAATGTTCTTTGATTAGGAACAAGACAAGTTTCGTAAAAACGATGATAAAACTTTCTAAACCAATAACGAGAAATACGATCGTATTCACCTCTTAAGAAAGAAAACACATCTGCTTTCTTAGGAGTGAGTAATGGATTCTGTCCTGCTTTTAAATAATCAATAGAATACTTTAATACTTCAATGGTTTTCTGATTTAAGTTAATGATGCGAGGATCGTTTATTTGATCTCGAATCTCGTAAGCCATTGAGAACTGAATCTCGTACAATGTATTACGACGATGAGTTAAACGTCTTACTTCATTAATGTTAAACCAACCTATGGTATTGCGACCAATATCCATTAACATGATATCGCCTTTGTTTGGAATAACAGGAGGCAATACATGAGCTTCACCAGTAATCTCAGTAGTCCTTAATTCAGTAGTGGATTGAGAAGTACCTAATGATCCCTGTAGAAGAATTTCTAATCCATCAATACGTTCGTATTGCTGAACAGTACCACTGGCGTCTAAAGAGAAATGAGTAACGGAATCGTTCTTAGATAATCTTTGTCTAAAGTAAGTAACTTTCTGACGAGAACCTTCGGCATATTGTACTAATGTATCCAGTCGTTCTTCTTTAGTATCTACAATTACAGATTTAAAGTCTTTAGGGACTATCTTTGGTTTTTCAATTAACTCATGAACAGGTGTGTTTTGTTCAGGTTTATAATTACTATTGACTAACTTAGGCATATCTGTCTAGTCCTTCTGATTGCAAACTATCTCGATAATTAATAAGATAGAAAGTCTGTACAGTTTTAATATTACCAATATTCCAACGATTGTAATCACGACCCCAGTTGTCATTATTGTTACTGTCTCGGCCACCTTTAAGATAATCAATCACTCGGTTATAGAGATCAGAATAGTATTTATTGAACATTGGGTGTAGTTTCAGTTTATCTAACCAGTAGCGTAATCGGTTAATGGCATCTGGAGATAGATAAGTCCAATCGTAATAAATCGCAATGCGAATATTGTAGGTATGTTTTAAATCGATCTTTTGATTCAGATATAGTTTTCCATCTTTATCTATTTTAACTGCGTTTCTAGACATCATTTGGTCGTTCTGATAAAGAAGTATTTGGAATAACGATTGTCCTGTATCTAATAGATAATTCTGTTCTGAGATAATGAAATTTAATAATTCAGGATCAATTCTAAATTCATTATTCTCATCTCTTAAATCCAGTATCTGGCAACCGAGGTCATCATCGTCTTCAAACAGAATCAATTGATCTACGAATCTTTCCGTTCCTCGAATAGAAAAATCTTGAGCAGGGGCAAACTCATTCCAGCGAGGCACGCAAATACCTTTATATTCTTCCCAAGAATGACTATCTGTCATCGATGTGAATTTAGCTAAATGATAAGCAGAATCTGTAAATACAGTATAGTCCTCAGGATACTCTGTAGGTGCATTGGGTTGAACGGTATTGGTCTGATCCACACCCATTAATACAGCAGGGACAATTTGATTATAAACAACTCTAGGATAATAAATCGATAGTGAAGTTGGTTTCATGTATCGTACTAAATAAGGAAAAGTACAAATCCAACCAGGAGTTCCTTCTACTTTATCCCCTTCTTCAATCATTCCATCAGTATCGTAGTAACCTTGAATATTTGTTTGTACTTCAGATACCGCAAAACTGGTATTGATTCCTGCAGAATCAGAAATCATTCCAAATCGATGAGTGAAGTGATCTTGTAACCATGTCGATAAAGGAGGTAAATTTTCATCCTTATTTTTAATTAACTTATAAACTTCAGATAAAATATATACTGCTTTGTCATCTACAATGTAATGGTATTCTAAATGATGAGGAAAAGTATCGGTAAACATCCTCATCTTAGATTTAACAGAATTCAACCATGCTCTTGCCGTATGTTTAGATTGCGTACGGTAAGTAATATTAAACTTCATGGTTACATGAGAATAATAAGGTGTGATGTGTGTTTGGGTATTGGGTTCGAAGAAGATAGGCATAAATTCTTGAGACCAATCTTGATATTGTAATAAAGACTGTTCGCCGTATTCTTCTTCAACTGTAATAACGATGCTTTCTGCACCTGCTTCAATAATACCTTCTTGATCATTCTCTTCAGTAGAGGTACCTTTTTCTTTACGTACACCTTCTTCATCCAGATGGACAATTAATGGGTTTTCTAAAATACCCATACGTAGATATTTTCTTAAATCATCTACGATTTTAAAAGCGATGGGTCTAACAATTGTTTGCTTCTCGCTAACGATAGGGAAATGTACTATCATGAGAATCTCCTATAGAATACTAGTCATACGAAAAGCATCTTAATTTAAATCAAAAAAAAAATAATACTCCTATCCAGTTAAGGATAGGAGTACATTGTTTAAATGAAATAATCTAATGCAATGACTTCAAAAGCCAGAAGTTTATAATCTTCTAACTTACCATGAATAATTACAGAATGAAGAATAGATATTGTATCCTCATCCGTTACTTCATTCCATACGTATTCATTACCATCATTTAAATCATCTAGAGCTGGTTTTATATATTTAACTGGATCATACCGAACAATATTGATTATAGACAGTGGCTTTAGAGTACAGTGATAAAATGAATCATTTACTTTACAATAAACATCTATTTTATCCTTATCGTAACTATCAAGATATAAACAAGATATCACTGACTTAATATCTGGATGTATATTTCCAAATACTTTAATATCTTTTTTATTCCCGTCATTTACCCAATACATTATTGCTCCTTAGCTATAGACAACATTCATTGCTTTAATCTTAGTAAGTGAAAGATACACTCTACGATTAGGCATTGTTGTTTCAACCGTTTTCACCATATTAGGTGTAGTAGGCGATAAATAAGTGTGGTTATATTTAGAAAGATATTCTTCGAACGTTTCATTTTCCGGACGATAGAAACATGAAGTTTCGTATTTAAATTTCAAAGCACTCATGATAGAGTCTTGAATATCTTCACCAATACGATTATTTGCTTGAGCATTTACATTGTATACTGAACCATCATTCATGACGACACAAACGTCTAATGTACCGCCTTTTAATTCACCAATGTATAAACAGTGAATACCTGCAAACAATTTAAAATTCGAATTTAAATAATTTCGTAGATTGGTATTTTTTGGCTTACTTTTCAGTTTTGTTACTTCGTAAAATACCTCATTAGTGTTGTTCGCGATTAACATAGAAAATTCCTTTTTAAGTTAGGTTAATACACATTAATGTTATATATTTAAAATAAAATAAATCACACTACTCCAATTAAGGAGTAGTGTGAAAATATTAATCTCTAACAAAAATAAACAAACCAGTTACAGTAGTGTATTGTGTCGATACTACCGAATCAGACGTTGCATGGATATAGTGGTGTGCTTTAACCACAATACCTTCTATCATGGATTGTCGACTGGCATGCCCTTCGGTATAGTGTACTCTAACAATAGTACCTGGTTTAACCAATTCAGCTTGACTATTTTGCCATACTAATGCAATCAGCTTACCATTTCTACCTTCTACTTGAGATACTTGTTCGTAAATATTAGTATCTTTTTGTTCGGTTATTAATGGAGCGTTCACCACACCATTCTTAGAATCATTAAGAACGACTTCTGAAACATTGTTAGCTCGTGAAATATAAGCTTTATTGCCTGCTACTTTTACAGAATCATCCGTAGTTTGAATATCTGGGTTAATGACACGAATACCATTACCTTTATTTAAAGTATTGGCTGATGTAGAAATATCCTTAGATTCACCATCTAAAGAAGCAATAATAAATAAGTCACTGCCTTCTTTTGTCCAAGTACTTTCTGCATATTTTAAAAAGTCTTTGGGCGAAATATAGATATTGGTAAATCTTACTTTATCATCGTTTCTTTTGGTTCGGTTCTTTGGATAGACGTACCACATCCCTGATTGGATATAATGCCCCATGCCTTGTTTATAGACACCATATAGCTTCTTCTGCATATACAATGGCAACTCTAACAACTTAACACCATGCGGGATAGGAATATTGTCGTAGACTGTAGTATTATCAGCTTCTACCATATCCACACCTTTTAACATGTCTGAATTTTCTAAACCTTCTAATTTAGAAGCTTCACCCATGAGTAAAGCAGTAAGTGCATCAGTAATATTAGATTTAACAACATTGGTACCTATTTGTAAAGTGAGTAATTTTTCAACAAGTAATGGCACTAATTGGAATTCTACTTTTACAATATCCATTCGGTTAATGGTTTCTGTATTGACGTTTTGCAAACGAGCATCTGTCTTACGGAAATCCACCATGGTCTTACAATAAGCACGATATCGAGTAACAATGGTTTCACCTCTGAAATTAGTAGGTTCGGCAATAATAGATATTTCTATATTTTCGATATTAGGCATTACATAGTCTGTCCAAGTACCTGGAGAAACTGCAATTTCACAAGTAACGACATCTGCAAGATTATGTTCATAGTCTCGTTCGATATCCAAACCTAATAACTTAATGGGTTGATAAGTTAAACCTTTTTCAACAATATGGATTAAAGAACTATATGCGTATTTAGCTAATCCTTGTCTAGATCTGGCTACTTTTAATAGTTCTTCAGTAATTGGGGAGCCTTCTAACATTAATATCTCCTATTGTTATAAATTTGATCCAAGATTGCGGAATCTGGTTGATGTGGATCGATTTCTGTTTTCTTATCTTCCTTCTTGACTTCTGGTTTGATAATATCAGAAATACCCAAGAAACCATTTGCTCTACCGAATCTATTTCTTAGTCTTGCTACTTCTGGATCGATATCTTTAGTCTGGTCACGAGATTTATAAATTGCGCTGGCAAATTCAGAAAGATCCATTAGGTCTTCAAACGGTACAGAATTTAAGTAAATTGTGTTTTCTGCATAGACACGCCACTCGTGGATGTGTTTGAAAATAATCTCGTACATCGTACGGTCATCAGTACGATTAGTTAGATAAAAAGGAATTTGGTTCTTATACAGTTCTACTAACTTAGGAATCGTCATCCCTACGGTAATTCTTTCATTAGCATTCTTTTTATCGTCTTCTAGATCACCAGATGTCACAGAACCATATCTCTGAATTTCGTTAATATTCATTAAATGAATATAATCAACAGTCACGATAAATATTCTATCAAAAAGTTGGTTTACTGTACTTTCTAATTCTTCTTTTGTTACATATCCTAGAAACTTCATTGGTTTATCCTTTAAAATTAAAAAAAAAGAATCTACTAAAACAGTAGATTCTTTTTTGTTGTTTAGATATCTTTGGTAAAGATTTTTCCGTATTGGAAACCGTAGATATCACGACGTTTTTCCTCGAGACGCTCTACTTCCTTGACGAGGGAATTAAATCCACATCCAGCCTTCCATCCAGTTTTCAATTGAGCTTCTTGGCATACTGCCGCTTTCCAAGCAGCTCGTGCCAGGTTATTACCGACATGACCTACCGCCTCACGGGTATATGCACTAGTCAGGTAACCCTCAAAATAAACATAACGATCAAAACCCAACTTTTTCTTTTTACAGTCAGCTGGGTAATGACACCATTCTTTAGATTGGTTGTTGTAGATTATGGAAAACTCATCACTCATCATATCTACATCATCACCATTGTTTTGTGTTACAGGAGCAGATGGAATAGCGTCGATAACTGCATTAAGAGCAGTACCTACTTCAGCACAACCAGTCAAAGACAAAGACAGAGCGATTAACGATAAAAATTTTTTCATGATAATTTCCTTAAAAAGTTAGATAAAATTTGCAGTATTGCAAATGGTCACAATAGTAGTATATATTTGAAATAAAATAAAAAAAATACTCCTATCCTTAACTGGATAGGAGTACTTTATATTAAAGGTTATATTGTTTCTTGTGGAACTCCACTAAGTTACAATAGTAACCAATACGTTCAGGATCTATACGTGAGAAGTATTCGATTAGGTCTTCGCTTATACCTTTAAAGTTACGGTCTGTCCAGATATCTTCTTTAGTAGATGCTAAAAGATAGATGTGAGAATAAATAGGAGAAACAAATCCACTTGTTTTTCTATTAATAACGTATCCGGCAACATCTTCATTACTACTAATGTCAAAATTGATAGTAAATGCACCGGTCAGATTAAAATCACCAGTAAGCTTGGCACTGTATACTTGAACAGAACCACCTAGATATACATCGCCATCTAAGACGGAATCACCATGAATTTGACAATTATTATTGATAGATACGTTACCAGAAAGTTTAGAATCATCACCAACTGATACACGTCCATCTAGTTCAGAATGGCCTGAAATGATAGCATTACCATGAACGTAAGAAGATCCCAATAAACGAGCATAGCCTTTAACAATGGCATTTCCAAATATGTTCGCCAAGTTATATACACGAGCATTTTCTAATACTTGTGCATTACCATAAACTCTAGCTTTATGGAATACCCAGCAACCACCCTCATGAGAAAGATTCTCTTCTTTCTCAATATAACCACCGAGATCACCTTTATTAATATAATTACTAAATAAAGAATCTTCTTTAACGGGACATTCAAAATTTTTCAATGCACGGATGCGGTAGAGCGTAATATCATTACCCTCAAGATCTGTCCAAGACAATGTATCGTCTTCTAATAATTCGTATTTCTTTTCCATAATTAGTTTCCTTTAAGTTTGAAGAAGTTCAGGTGATGCTCAACAATGCTGCGAACATATTCGACTCTTTGTTTATCATCACTATCACTTACAAAATCAATCAATTCTTCACCAGTACCTACAAAATCTCCAGTACTCCATTTATCTTCTACTTTACTGGCGACAATATTTTTAATAGTGAATAATCTACCTCCAGGCATTCCGACATTATAACCAATAACGCTATGGGGATCACTCACATCAAAATTAAGTTCGTAATCACCACTTAATTCAATCGGTGCGGTAATTCTTGATTTCTTAACAGAAATTCGACCTATTAAATTAACTAAATTCCCGACATCGGACTGGTCAACTCCTATCTCACCATATAGGTAAGCTCCTGAATGAATAGTAGAATGTCCATTTACTATAACATTTCCTTCTAATTTACTGTCGATAATAACAGACTGGTTCGTAACAAAACAATGACCTCCAACAACAGAACGGCCACGAATAATGGAATTTTTACTTACCAAGCATTTATCGTATACAATCGCATCATCAAGTACTTTACCACCGTCTTTAACTCTTGCTTTATCAAAGAGCCAACAGTTGCCTTCTTGAGAGAGGTTATCTTCGGATTCGACGTAACCACCTAATTCACCAACATGAACAACTGGGTTATAACCACCAGGTTTAGTAAATGTTTTCAATGCTTGGATTCTGTATAGTTTAATTTCAACAATACTCATTTCTCCATCTGAGATACAAGATTTAAACGTGTGTACCTTTACGAAATCATCTTTCAGGATTTGGTACTTCTTACCATTCTGACTAAATCGACAAGTAATGATGATATCTTTCTCTTCCGGATTCACGTCGAAAGAAATCTCTTCGCCATTATAACTAAAACCAATGGAATTTATATCAGAATCACTTTGTTTAAATTCAGCGATTTCTTTATATACCTCTTCGTAATCTTCTATAGAACCAATACTATATATAACGTTATAATAACCCTCTTTATCGGCTTCAGAAATATCATGTGTGAAATGATACTTCTTAAGTAATTCACCAACAAAGATTTTTACGTTATTGAAAAAGTCATTCGGTGATCTTGCTGAAGAACGAGCCATTTCTGGGCTTAGGTGCCTGATATAAGTAAATTCAGTTTCTAAGCTTTTAATCTTAGCACCATCTTGTTTAATTTCATCATTCATTTTAATACTCCTTATTAAGTTAGTAACTTTCTCTTTCGAGAACTTCAAAATCATCAATAGGTGTTTCGTATTCTTTAACGCCTTTCAGAAATACGAATTTTTTATTGTAACCAGGGCCTAATTTGAATTTAAATACGTAAAGTTTGCGATGATGAATCTTAGGATCGCGAGAAATGCTGATAGTAGAATCAGGGAATTTACAAATCTTGAATTGATTTGCAAACTCTATCAATTTGGATTCTATTTTATCAAATTCTTCATCGAACAATACAATTAAATCCGACTGAGTATCGTCGTTAAATGTTTTCCTAAAATCTATTTTAGGATTAGGATAGATACTGGCGATGAGATCTTTTAATTGATTAATAAAAGCGCTTTGCATAGTTAATTTCCTTTTTAGTTAGTAGCAGGTTTAAAGTAGCCAAAGTAAAAAGATACAGAGACTTCATCGATAGTTAGTTTAATGATTATCGAAGTAATTACTCTTCCACTCTCTTTCTTTTTGTTACTGAAATAAATAACAGAGCCAGTAGGCTGACCTTTAGGAAATTGATCGTCACTACATTCGTTAATCTTTTCAAATACTTCATCCAGTATATCTGAATGTTCGATACCGGTAACGATAGAATAACCAGCCTCATTTTTATCTAAGGTTAATTCTTTATTGATATTAATTACTGTCTTGTGTTTGTTTTTCTCGTAAACTTCTTTTAGTTCAGTGTATAATTCACCAAGATGGCTATTTTCGATTACTTCAATAATTTCCTTTTCAGTCATTTTACTTTCCTTTTTAAGTTGGTTTAAGATATAGATTTTATTAATACTAAATATTTAATCTGCTTTCTTTTTAGGGATGATTCGTACGCCGTGAATATAGCAATAATTCGTAATGATGTTTTCTCCTTTAAAAGAAAATGTATAACTAGATATTTTTACATTCATGCCTTTAAAGCAATGATTTATATCTACTTCCACATCATGAATAGAATTATCAATCTTCTCATCTAGAAGTTTATCAAGTTCTTTGATATTCAATTTCCATTCATTGTGATTTATAAAGTAGAAAGTATTGGTCGTAATGTTTACTTCATTTTCTACTTTAGTACGGGTAGTACTTTCAATATTAAAAGCTTCTTTAATTTTACGATTGTGGTTTTCGATTTTATCCATTAATTCTTTTTGCATGATTAATTCCTTTAAAATTGGTATTTAATACGATATGAAAAAATGTAGTGCAGAGAGTATTTCTCAGTGTTTAAAATAATTTTATAAATTCTGGTTTCTTTATCTTTGCCAAAATCTATAGAATGGAAATTTTTATACCCTATCAAACGGTATTTTATAGCAAACTCATCAATACTTATGCTTTTATTAATTATTTCATTCCAAATATCTGAATTTCTGGTAAGGACATGTACACGAAGTTGTTCTTTACCATTAAATATTCCGGAGTCTGCTTTACAGGATATATTTTTCTTATCCTGTACATTCTTAAATAACTCTTCTATTAGCTTTTCTATTTTTTCTTGGATATATCCGAGATGACTAGATTTAATTTCTTTAATTACTTCATGCATTACACATTTCCTTTATAAAAGTTAGATTGGTTTAACCATTATAATAATATAGGTTTGAAATAAATAAAAATACTCTCTACCCCAATAAGGAGTAGAGAGTATTTTATTAAAAGAGTTACGACCAATCGTCAGCTGACTTCACATTAAAGTCTCGCTCACCTTCTTGGAATTTAGACATCTTAACAATAGCATCTAAACTAGGTTCGTAAGGATTATCCTTAGTTTCAATTTCTTCACCAGTAGCTTCACCTTGAGTGACTTCAACAGGTGGAGTAACTGGATTGTCTTGATGAATACATTCTGGAGAGCCAAAACCTTCTTGAGAAACTTCAGTGGCTACTTTTACTTTACTTAAGTCAACACCTAAGCCTTTTAAGTATTCGTAAGATTCTTTAGAGACTTCTTCAGTCTCGTCAGTATCTTCGCCTTTACCCTCTTCACCTTCAGACTCATTACCATCTTCAGATTTTTCAGAATCGCCTTCTTCGGAAGTATCACCATCTTCACCACCTTCCTCTTTCTCTTCTTCAGCTTTCTCTGCTTCTTCGTTTTCTTCTCGTTTATCTACAATCTGTTCAGAACGAGCTTCTACTTTTTCAGCAGTATCTTTTTCGTCAGTAATGTTATCCACAGACATTACTTCTTTACCTGTAGTAGTCTCATCACTTTTATCTTCAGGATTCTCTTCTTCTTGACCTTCATCGTCAGTGTCTACTTCACCTTCTAGTTCAGTAGTCGCACTGTTTTCGTCATCAATGTAAGGATTAGAAGAAGTAAAGAAACGATCCATGATAGGTTTCGTTTTCTTATCGTATTCTTCTTGAGTCAACTTACCTAATTCTGGAGGAAGAATCAACTCTTCTACTTCCAAAGGCAATTCTGGAATATCTTTACTTTCAAGATCATCTACTTCGATCTCACAACGAACCCATGGACAGTAAGATCCATTACCATCAGGAACGGCATCTACTTCCCATTTCTTGTCAGTACCTTTGATATTAAAAGTATACCGGTGTTTCAGCATTGCTACAGTAGACAATACTTTAAACTGGATAAAGTTTTCTTTAGTAGTCGGTACAGTGACCTCAATATTATCACCTTCACCCATTTTATTTTTGGTGGTTAATTCGTAACGAGAACGACCATTACGGGCAGTAATCTTACGTACACGGATAGAACCTTTACCAGCATTCTCTTCGGTTTGTTCAACAGGAATAATATACTGTTCTTGGATCTCACCACGATTAGCATTTTTCAATTGAGAAAAGTTCATGATACGTGCGAAGATAGTAAATTCTTTTTCACGAATAGCTTTACCACGATTCTCAAGTTTCGAAAGTCCTTGTTCTTTAGGTTTAGGTTGATCGGATTCACTCACAATCGGAGTACTTCCTTCTCTGGATAATTCTAATAGACTTTTAGCCATTTAATTCTATTCCTTATAGATTAATAATATTCTTTAATCAATGGTAGGTTTGCTACCCATAGACATATCGAGAATCTTTTTAACGATAGATATAAACGAATTAATTAAACCATTACTATCGATATCATTGGTAACGATACCCATAGTGACTACGCCACTGACCGTCATGACGAATAGGATCAAGCAGGCAAATCCAAACCATTTGAAAAATGTTAATTTGAGATTGTTAACCTTACGTCCAAATTCTTCTACATCATCAATATTGCCTGTTGCGACCATGAATCGATAAACAAGTTTTAAACGGTATTTAAAATCTAACTGATTGATTAATTGTTTAAATTCTAGTCCTGTAATATCTTCAGACAAATCCTCGTAACTAGAGTATTTATCACAGATTTCGCGATAATCTTTAATTAAACCATTGAGTCCTTCATCTGATTCTTTTCGATTAGCGAGTATTAAGTCGTTATCAATCGTAATCAAACCTTTCTTGACCATAGGGTCAAGTACATTATTGGTTGCTATTGTTTTTCTAACCATTTTTTAAGGCTCTTGATTATCTAAATAATCCGGAGGACTATTACCTTCTATTGTTTTTATTAATTTTTCATTAATTTCTTGATAAGATCGGTTTGAATTATCCAATCTTTTTACGTCATTATGCAGCTTTAAAACTTCAAAGGTAAGTCCCGCACAAGTAATAATCATGAGAATAGTAACTAATACTAGAAAACCATTCATGATTCGTTCCGGTTGTTTCTTAAAATTAATTAAGATTCTTAACAATTTAATTTTCTTAACATCCAAATTGTCAGTAGATGTGGTGTTATTTTCGATCGAGTTCAAACTCATGTCTTTACCTATTTAAATTTAAGACATAATTCAAATACCCATAATGCCCAATGGCTAGTGCATCGATAGAGTGTTCATCTAATTCCAGAGGATTATTCCTTAGTTTTAGTCTATCTTTAATCTCAATAATAGCCTGGGTCATTTCGTCTTTTTTAGCATTTCCTTTTGCTCCTACTGCTCTTTTAGCAGTAGGTGGATCTACTTTAAAGAAAGGTATTTGATAATTATATTCCCAAATGGTTTCATGAATAAGATTCACGACTTCAATCAAAATTGCATAAGCATTTGGTGTGAATGAATTAAAGAATGGAGATTCACAAACAATCAACGAAGGTGAATAATATCTAAATACTTCAGCCAATTCTGACTTCATTGCTTGTAGTCTGGCGATCTTATCACCAAACTCATTACTGGTATTACGACTATAAAAACAAGTATCTTTTGCAGAAATTGTAAAAGCAAAAGATTCTTTAATAGCCAATGTATTGAAATCTAACTTGTAGATAGAAATACCCAGGTTACTAGAACCTGGGTCAATACCGAGTAAAGTGAATTCCCATTGACTGGTATTTGGAAAATTCATCTTTTATACTTTAAATTAATGTCCAAGATTTTGTAAAGAAACTTCACCTTGTTGCAAATTATAAAGAGGTTCGTTTACACCCAGATTGAAGATAGAATCAAATCCATCATTAACGGCAGCCAAATATTGAATGGTTGCGTTAATGTGTGCAATTTGAGCGGCGATCACTTCTTGGAACTGAGAACGTCCAGATGAAGTTGTTACTTCAACTAATTTATCTACACCAGACACCAAGCCGATTTCAGTAATCAAAGCACGGTTAGGATCACCATGACGAATGTTGAATACATTCTTCAATTCTTCTACGTCTTCACGACTAATGTTTACATTAACCTGAGCAATAGAACGACCATATTTTGCTTTCAAAATATTTTCTCGTTCAGCAGAAAGTTCCTGAGCAATAGGATTCAAGTTTGTAGTGGTTGGACTATAGTCTTCTTCTGACAAGCTACCATCGTCCGCTACGGTAATGATTTTTGTCTCAACACGAGTTTTAGAAAGATCTAAACGTTTTAGATAATAAGAATAGTATTTAACACCTTTATAGGTTTCCACTACGCGCAAAGCATATTTCGTACGTTCCTGAGCGGTTAAGTCATTATTAAACTCACGCATGACAAAAGGAACGGGTTTAAATAAGCCAGTGTCTTCAGCAGTATGTTGGAAGATTTTAGGCATAGGGAACGCATCACTGTCGTTAGTACAGTTTTGCAAAGAGATGCCACCGTAACCAATACAGAAATATCCAATAGTAGGAATAGTAGTGTGAGGTGGATGCATGGATTGATTAATACCCAGCAGTTGGTTAAGTGTAGTGTTTGGTTTTACTGTATAAGGAAGACCAAGTTCTCGAATGACTTGGTTTTCGTTACCGATTAAGGTACGTACTGATTCAAACGCAGTGCGTTTGTTTGGGATAACTGGTTTAGCCATTGCTAATCATCCTTTTAATTTATTAGGTGAAAATTAGTAAATTCAATGTATCGTCATAAAGATCGTGGTAGGGGTAGTAATCTACCCCTAACGATACTATTCGTTATAGTCAAAACCATCAATAGATTTAACTTGGAAGTTCCATTCGATGTCTTCTCTTGGTGGTTCTCGATTCTCTGGGAATGGGTCCCAATCCAAACAACCTTCAAAAGTATCAATCATTTTTCTTCTCTCTTTTAATGGCAATGACAAGAAAGATCTCATCCCAGGAATAGCTGGTAAATTACCTGGATTATGCACACCTGTTAAATCATCTGCAGGTGTTGTACAATAAGTACCAATACTAAGATCATTTATCAAGCGAACATTACTACCAGGAACATCAATATTCTTAACATCTACAGATATATTAAAATGTAGTTTACCAGTAGATCTTGGTTCTGCATAAATCTTATTATCTGTATAATCGTGATCTAGTGCACTTTGATGTGATCTGGTTTCGGTATCAACTACAGATACTGCAGTACCGTCATTAAGATCACCAACATAACGTCCTTTCTTACGGCCACCACCATCTAAACGCAATGAGCGCATGTTGGTAGAAGTAATAGGATGCTCGTTAATCTCACGAATATAATGAACAGAATAAGAAGAAAGCTTAGTCAATAACTGAATCATTGCTTTGTGTGTATTATACAAAGAATTCACTTTAACGTTATTCAAACCTGTTGCTTTTTTCCAGATGTCATTTGCCAATTTTAAGAAGTCAGTTCGATTGTGTACGTCTTTTAGGTTTAAAGAAATGGAATCTAAAAACTGTGTAAATGTTTGCATGTCTGGTTTTCTAAAAGAAACCAGCTTAGTAGCATAAAGTCTATAGAATTGCATTTCTTTATAGGCACGGCCATCTAGATGCTCATCCTGGTTAACTCTATTGATACCTTCGTTTAATCGTTTAAACAATTCATGTGCTTGTTCGTAGAATGAGAATGTATCAATAATTGGTCGAATCTTCATGTAATGAGAATCGATAAAAGTATTCCATTCTTTATCTAGTAAAGCTTTATCAGGAACGCAATTATCTAATTCTTTCTTAGAAGGTTTCTCTAATCTAGGAACGATACCAATCGTATAATCAGGAATACAATTTTCTTTAATATCGTAATAACGATAGATACAATAAGTATAAAGCAATAAAGCGTCTCTACCGGACAAAGGAATTAATTCACCAGTCAGTGGATGATTTACCATGATGTATGCTTTATACAATCCACGAGAAGCCATCTCAATCCAAGTATCTACTAAAGCTCGTTCTAATGTAAATTGCTCAGAGCCAGAATAGTCGATTGCTTTAGATTGAAGAATCTTTGTCTTAATAAAAGAATCTAAAGAACCAGAAGTGTCTTTACGAGCAATGACTTCTAGATTTTCTCTTTCTTTTACGTTATAAGGCGCAAGTGGATCTTCTTTATCCAGCATGTCTTTTAATGAAAGCGTATCTAGTTCTGGAATAATGTACTCTAATCCATTTAAAGATACTTTCTCAAACACTGGAGTGACTTTAGCCGTATCAACAATGTCTTCATCTTTTTGCAACATGTTGTATTCAGAAATAGGTAAATTTCTTAAAGTTAAAATCTTTTGAATCAACCATTTCTGAGTATGTCGTTGACCAACGTATCTTTCTACCCAACGAATATTCTTATAGAATATAATTGCTTGTTTAGGTGTTAATTGATCTAAGTAAAAATCCAAGAAACCATGAGACGCCAAGAATCGACGATAGTGATAAGAATGCGCTTCATTGGTCAGACACATTTCTAACCGAATAGTCATCAATGCTTCTACTAACTTAGGATAGAACGTACCCCAGAAAGCAATATTAAAATAACGATTGTTAAGATTATACTGGCTTTGATACCAGCGGTTATACATACCGTATATCCAATCCTGCAATCGTTCCATCAAGGTATATTCGTTACTTTCTACGAATGATTTATCGTAAGATAAGATTGTACCCTCTTTTGCTTGAATGGCTACATCTATATCTACTGGATTCAGAATACCTTTAATCAGCAATTCTTTATCAGGATAACGTTCAACCAACTCTTCGTATTTCTTAGTACCGTAAGAATATTCTTGTCTTGTCGTACGGTGTATTTTTAAGTTCTCTTTATTGAATATGATTGTCTCAGTCGTATCCATTGATACGACTGTCATTGGTGTATCCGTTTCATGATATTCACCAGAGATATGCTTATAATAGATCCATGTATCTGGACGATATTCGTCTACAGCATCCATGTCTCTTGTTTTCACACGAACAGCGTTATTCATGTCGTGTGCTTGGTATTCTGACTTAATGATCATTGTCGATACCAAGCCTATATTTTTATCAATATAGACGCTGTAGTGATAATCGAAATCAGGTAACATAGCCTTTTGACCTTTTACTATAAATTAACCACTGTTAAGGATAAATAACAATGGATAACCAGTTATTTGAAAATATTGTACTGCAACTAAAAAATAGAAGCGGTGCAACTAATATAGACGATGCTTCAATTAAAGAAAACCCATCGGTATATGCCTTAATTGCTAAGCTTAACTCTTCACGAGAAGAGGAATCTTTTAAGAATGATGGTGAGTTAGCCAGTACAACACCTGACTTAGATTACATGCTGGGTATCTCTTCTGAAAAAGCACAAGAGATCGATGATAACGAAACCATCATGCAGCTGCTTCCTGATATGGAACGAGCTGCTCAAATTCTTTGTAGTTATATTCTGTCTCCAAAATACTTGATGAAGCCAGAATTACAATTCAAACCTCCACGTAATTTATTCCCACAAAACACCATTACAGTAATCACTGACGAAATTAAAAAGTACTTTAAGAAACACTTCGATATTGAAGGCAGACTTTATAAAATGCTTTACGATATTCTTTTCTTAAAAGGTGCTTATATTACCGCAGTCATTCCTGAGTCGTCTTTGGATGATATCATTAATGGTGATCTTGTAGAAAACAGTCGAGAGTCATATACCGTTCAGTTATCTAGAGAATCTTTGTCTCATGTTAATAACTTATTAGATAGTAATAATCGACCATCTCGTGGATTCTTAGGCGATCCTAATTACGGTAATGAGACTAAAAATAAATCAGTGAGTAGACCTATGTTGGCTCGTGAGTCTGTAGAGGTTCATTTTGGTAATACAGATACCGATACAGACAATACTAACCGCAATAGTTTTAGGTCTTCTAATTACGCTACGGTAATTAAACCACCTACAAGCATAGAATTTACCTTACCGGCAGAGTATGCTAAAACTCATAAAGATGCGGCAAACTCTAAAGCAAATAATTCTAAAGAGGTAAACATTTCTAAAGAGGGTGTGTGGAAAATTGACTTGTCTGGTTGTAAAGATACCTTGATTGAAGTAACTGATGATTTAAACATATTGCGTCAGTCAGCAGTTAAGAAAGAAATCCTTTCCCAAGAATCTCGTCGTATGGCAGGTATCCCTACTGGATTTCAATCAACTAGTTTAGATAAAGAACTATTCTCGGATAGAAATATCATTGATAAAATCTTCAGACGAATTGATGATGTAAATAGTTATCGGACTGATGCTCTTGAATTGAAGAAAATGAAATCTTCAGAACAAACAGCACGTGAAAATCTTGACGAACCTTTGTTCTTAAATTATCCAGTAGAAGCAGTTGTTCCTATCTTTAAACCAGGTTCTCCTTCAGAGCACGTAGGATATTTGGCACTACATGATGAAGAAGGTAATCCTCTTTCCAAAGCTAAACCAATTAACTATTATCGTGAACTGGCTAATGGTTATAACAGTCGTCAAACTGCCAGCACCATGGCGTCTTCCTTAATCCAACAAGGTAAGACCATGTTTGAAGGTTTCTCTAATAACTTAGATGAATCGCGTCAATTGGAAATGTTGTCACGTATTCATTCTAATGCCATTATTAAAGATATTCTAGAACGTTTGAAGAATGGTCTTTACGGTAAGAACTTAGATGTAGGTGATTCTTCAGAAGTTTCACGCATTATGTTCTATCGTGCTTTACGAGGTCAGCGCACTCGTGTACTGTTCATTCCTAAAGAAATCATGTCTTACATGGCTTTTGATTTTGATAATCGTGGCTTTGGTATTTCGTTATTGGATAACATGAAAGTATTAATTTCTTTGCGTATCCAATTTATGCTCGCTCAATTACGTGCAGGTATCATGAATTCTATTCCTGAAACATTAGTAACCTTACGTATTGATGAGAAAGATCCTGATCCTCGTAAGACTATTCAAATTGCTAATGTGATGGCATTGCAGTCACGATCTAACTCTGGTTTGATTATTGGTGCTTCTAACGTACAAACTATTGAAGATAGGGTGAATCAATCTAATATCCGTATGGCTATCGAATCCGATAACCCTAAGATTCCTCAAATTGGTCACGATATCTCTCGTACGACTGCAGATATTCCTGCTCCTGATAATGATGTTGCTGAAGGTATTAAACGAGATACTATCATGGGTACCGGTCTGACTCCGGATATGGTGGATAACTCTTTATCTACTGAATTTGCAGCTAACGTATTACAAGGTAACTTTATTACTAACTTGATTGCTTTTCAAAAACAAGATCGTTTTAATCCTTTATTAACTGATCTTATTCGTAAAGCAATTGGTGTGTCTCCTTATCTTTTAAAACGTTTGCGTGAAATCATTAAAGATAACTTATTAGAGATTATCGAAAATATCCGTGAAGCATCTGGCGATAAGACATTGACTACTGAGGGTATGTCTAAATCAGCAATTAATGTTTTGGTAGATGGTATTGTAGATAAGTTTGTTAGTAGCTTGGAAGTTAATCTTCCTGCTCCTCCTAATGATAATCATGAGTCTAAGGCAGAGCAATTATCTCAATACGAAGAACGTGTAGATAAAGCAATCTCGTATGTCATCAGTCAAGAGATTATCCCAGAAAGTTTAATTTCTGAAGATGGTGTGAACATGGTGGATGAGTATGCTGCTATTGTTAAAGGTGACCTGTTACGTTCTTGGATGATTGAGAATAACTATATGCCTGAAATCATGGATTATATTACCATTGCTGAAGACGGTACACAAACCTACGAGAAGAATAAAGCGATTCGCGAATTGTCTATTAAGACAATTAAAGCGATGACTGAATTCTTTAAAGGAGGTAAGACTATTGCTGAATCTACATCTGCTGTATTGAAAGCTAACGATATGGCTGGTGAAGGTGATGATTATTCTAGTTCTAATAACGAATCTAGCGATAACAATGAAGGCGGTGGTGATGAATTCGGTATGGGAGAAGACTTCATGGGTGATGAGTTTGGTGAAGAAAACCAAGATGAAAACCAAGAAGATAATACTGAAGGTGAGGGAAACCAAGAAGGTGGTGATTCTAACTTAGGTCCTGACTCTTCTAAAGATGGAGCTTCTGACTAAAAAAGAAGTAATTCAAACTAAAAATAGCTTGCTACCCTAGGGAGACCGAATGGCCTCCCTAGGGATTTATGCTCGCCACTTTTTATAGACCCTAATTTTAATTGGTAGGTTATAAAAGTTTAAATCTAATAATTTATTAAATTTAATAGTTGTCTATTTCATAGAAATCCTTATCGGTATATCGAAATATTTATTTATCTTAGATGATTTATACGTTTTTGTATAGATCATGAAATATTGTAATTTATCATTTACGTATCTAAACTTAAGTGTTGATACGAATCCTTTTGAATGTTTACCAAGTAATGCAGTCAGTAAACCAATATCAAAAGAGTTTCCTAAAATGTCAACGATCTTTTGAAGATGGTCATTAATTTGGTTAAGTGCACTAATGAATTTTTCATTCTTAGTATATCTTGCTAAATAAGGTGTTTCGAAATGAATAGTACGGTTTACTGGATAGGGTGAATAATCCAGTCCGACATACTTATCATTAGCAAGTTTGTCCATCTTCCAAAAAGCTTCTTTGAGATGATGACATACCAAATTAAAGTCTAGGACTACATTGGTGTATTTCTTTTTACGTTCATCTGGAATGGTTTCTAACTGTTTAAAGAATTCCGATTCCTTAAACTTCAAATCAGATTGACGAATAAAACGAGCGATCTCTAATTGTTCCTTTAATTCCATAGAGGTATTAAAGATAACTGGATCCTTAGACGTGAGTTTACCCATTGATTTAATTCTTTATTGAGTTGATGTCATAGGGACAGAGTTAAACTGTCCCTATTTTATTAGTTTAGAATACGAATATAAATCCGATTTTCGGATTTATAAGTACTATAACCTTTAATCGCCTCAATTAAGAAACCATCTTTTGTAATGATGTAGAATTCTTTAGCTTGTGGCTCGTTTCGACTAATGAGATTAATCAGGAACGTATTCAATTCTACATAATCATCTTTAGACAGCTCAAACCAGCGATTCTGGCGACTTTCTTGGTCTGGACCTACTACGCCTTCAAATTCATTCATCTCTTTATCTACGACCAATACAGAGCCAGTAACAGGCAATACGGAAAGATAACGAGATTCTTCATCATCATGCAGTAATACTCCATCTTTCAGGAATTCTTCGCTAATGAAGTTTTCAAACATTTCTTTCAGAGAAAGTTTGTATTGTTCTTCACGACGAGGATTAGGAAGAATTTGGGTATTCTCAACATCTTTGTAAATGTTGATACTGTATGTAACATGTACGTTAGGGAGACCGCATTTAACCATTACACGATTGTAATTACGATCCAATAAATCTACCAATCGTTTAGCCAATACTGGTTCAACTTCTTTGATAGGTTTATAAATGGTTTCGTAAAAATCATCCATGGTTTCACATTCTTTAATCAATGCCAATGTATCATTTTGACGTTCTTTACAGAATGTGGTGTTGCTGGTAACAACTCGATAAACTGCTGCTTTAGATTCAGGACGATATTCTTGATGACTTACCAAGCAAGCGCTTACCAGTTCATCCAGATTCAATACTTCACGTGTGGTACCATCGTAATCTACATTAGCAAATTCTTTCTCTTCTTCAGAAAGTTTCTCTAACTGTTCTTTCAACTCTTCATCAGAGAGTATCAGATTGTCAGCTGCTTTAAGCAGGTCAGTATCGCCATGGGTTTCGCTATATGGAATACCTGTTTGGTATGTTCCTTCTACAGGAAGATGAGTTGGGATAATGTGGTTTTTACGTTCCATGATTTGTCTTTCATCGAGTTTGTATGTTTTCTGTACAGGATAATTAAAACGGTCAAGGATGAAATAATAACCACGTTCGGTATATTTGGTCATGGTCCAAACATTCCAAGACGGATTACGGAATGCTACCGGTTCACGGTAATACTTACCTTCAGCCGAATAGTTCAGGTAACCTACGTACTCATCACCTTCTTTAACCCATTCAATCTCATCATCGTATACAGGATACAAATCACGAGGAACAAACTCACTACGATGTTCATCTAGTTCTTCATTACCTTCTACCCATACATCCAGATCCTTTTCAGGAATTGCCATCCAGTTAGTATTAATAACTCGATTAGGTCGACGTTTCAATACGCGCACTGGTACATCTTCAGGAGGCATGTCTTCAGGATAATCGTAAACAGCCAAAGGATCATCTTCAATCACTGTTTCTACAGCTTCGGTAGACAGGCTGCTTGATGGTTTTTCATCAAAATCTACCACACTACTTGTATTGGTTTCGGTAACGCCATTGCTCACGGCTGAATGACTGATCAATTCGTAGTATGGTTTAGATGTCTGGATCTGACCAACTTGGATCGTTGCTTCTTGAATAGCGTTTTGTACGTTTTGTGGATCTTCCATATCACTGATGAACTTTTGATGTTCCTCAGGGGTTTTGGATACAGTATCGACAAACATCTTCTCTAACGAATTATCTGCTTGTTGATTACGTTCTTCCTTACGTCGCAATTCATCTTCTCTTACTCGGCGATTATGTGCCTCCATTTTGAGACGCATTTCTTCCAAGGTTTGTTCTTCTTTACGTTTAGAAATCTCTTCATCAGAATAACCAGTATTGATGTAGTAGTTGAATTTGAGTTCTCTACCAGAGTTACGATTACCGATATTGAAGAATGCATTTTGTGCTTGATTTTCGGTAAGAGTATTAGAAGTTTTGCTTGGTTGAGTAGCACTATTACCCATTAAATTCATATCCATGTTTGCGGTATTAGACGCACCTGGATTAGAAATGGTCATGGCAAAACCACCACCATATTGCTGCGGTACTTGTTGTTGTGGGTAACCTTGCATCATTTGCATTGGTTGCATTTGACCATACATGTTCATTTGAGGTTGTTGATAACCCTGCATTTGCATGTTATTACCAAATGGCATTTGTTGCATTTGTGGTACTTGTTGGTTACCCATCATTTGTTGTTGATAGAACGACAACAAGAATCGTTGATCACCATCGCGATAATTCACATACATACCGGCAGCTTGTTGCATTGCTTGATGTGTGTTAATATCGGGAGCGGGTGTGATGTTGTGGGTACCGTAGTTAATTGCAAAGAATGCTACATAGTCGTTGTATACTTCGTAAGCCAAGTTAACCATTGAATTATAATCCTCTGGATTAAACTTACCTTGAAGATACAAAGACTCTACACGATTGCACAAGGTGTTAAATACGTCTTGATAGTATTTAGCATCTACTTGCATTTTTTGTACCAACAATTGACGTGCTGGAGTATCAGCACCCATTACTTGTTGATCCAAGCATTGTTTAATAACATTTTGCTTGTGTTGTGTATATTGATTATACATGATTAGTTTCCTTTAAAGTTAGTCTTGTCCTAATTTATCACGCAAAGAAGACATGATTGGTTCTAGCTCTTCATTAGGAATGATGGTTAAATCATCAGACAGTTTAACAAACAAGTTAATACGGTTACGACCAGCTGGATCTGCTTTAGCCATGTCTAAAGCAGCGCCTACTTCGATCAAAGATGCATTCAGTTTATTCTCTGGAGAACTTACATCGAAAGATGTTTTAGATGTACGTAGTTTATCCGATTTCTCTTGTGGGACGACAATACGTCCTAATTTCAACAAAGGTAAATCGGTTGGATCTTCTACAGGAATAATCTCGGCATGTTCTTTAATACGCATGATTTCTTCTGGACGGATATTACCCAAGATCTTACGAATATCATCATCTTTAATCACTTTATTCGGATCTCGTTCTTGTTCAATACGAAGACCATTTAATTCAAAATAGCATCGGTTGATTGCTTTAACAATATTGAACAGAAGAAATTGCAATACTTGTAATTGTTTTCCATAGAATGAATTAGATGTTGCAATCTTATTCACTTCAGAAACCATTACATTGAAGTTTTGTACGATGAAAATAAACAGCTTATAGACAGAATCAATTTGACTAAAACCAATTCGTTTAAAATCATCATGTACCATCTCGTCAACATATTCATCCAAAGAGATCATGTGTTTATCCATTGCATTCTTGATGACTGCATAATGCTCATCTGAAGAACGGATAGACTCACCCAACATTAATCTCCATGAATCGATATTATTAACGGTATCTGGATTCATTCGTTTAGGACTTGGGAAATGCTCCAAGACGTAAATCAAAGTACCCAATACAGATGGTGCCGTAGAAATGTTTTCGTACTGTTGACGAGGTACCAAGAATAGATACTGCATTGGTGTATACAATCCATAAGCGTAAGATCGTGCTGGTTTCTTACCAGTCGATTCTACTACTACCCAATCTTCTTTTGGATATTTGTCTGGATTTTGTTTAAACTCATCAACATTTACCATTAAGACATTACTAAAACCAAACAATTCTAATGTCTTGGTCATTCCGTATTTACAGCAAAGATAATGAACCAAGGTAGGCTTCATTTTGATCATTCGACCACCTGAGTTACTATCTGATTCTTTGTGGTGAATCTTAGAAAAGTAAATTGGTACGTATTCTCTTACTCCATCTACTACGATTTGAGAAACGAATCGCTCAAACCACAGTTTTGTCTTAATCAGTTTTACAAAAATACTATTTGGTTTAATTGTCATGATCCCGTCTGCAACTACAGGGGATACAACATACTTCACACCATTCATGTGCATGAATCCATGTCGGCTAATGAATGGTAAGTAAATGTATTTTTGCATAGGGGTTCCATTAAATTCAAAATGGAACACGTACATTCGAATATCATTACGATTAATATCGTAACGACGAATATTGTTTAATGCTCGTGTTTGATATCGATATCCTTCTAGTGGTGTTGCTTTACGAAGACCAATATATACTAACCCTTTAGGGAATGAAGCTGAGTTGATACGTAATACCCGATCAATGAATGCGGGAATCTTACTAGACTCACTATAAGACAAACCATCACCGATCCTTGGATCGATGACAGGCGTATTGTCTTTAATGAATTTATTTAACAAGGGATTCATGCAAATGTTCCTTTATTAAGTTTGGTTGGAGGGGTCAATATAATAGTATATTACTAATATTTATTTACTTCTAACCAAACATGCCTCTTACTTGATTGATGGTTTGAGGATTAATAGAAGATAACATTTGTAGAGCGGTTCCTAATTTAGAAACAGACGGACTAGCTGTTGCCGTACCAAATAACTTGAATACTGTACCCAGTATAGATGATATTCCAGATATCGCCGATAACCAGTTATTACTGATTTGTCGTTCATTCTCTAATTGCTTATGTCCCAACTTACTTTCTAACTCCGCAATTTTCATCCTTAATGTCAATTCGGAATTATAGACATCATTTTGTCTTAAGTTGCGTTTATGCTCAAGATCCTGAATACGATCATTTTGGTCTAGTATTCTTTCTCTTAATTTGTACTGACGATCACTAATCCTTTCATCTAATTTGTATTCTCTTTCTTCATTACGATCTAATGCATCCATTAACCGTTCGTTTAGTTGATGGTTTTTATTATCCATCTTCTCACGATGATCCATTTCACGCATTAAACGTTTATGCACTGCATCTTCTATAAACTCTTTTAATTTCAAAGTGAATTCCTGATTCTTGGCTTTAGCTAATTCTTCCTTATGCTTATTCTCAAGAACAGTGATTTCTTTCTTTAATTCCATCATCTCCATTTCATGTTTGGTTTTTAACTTAGTTAATTCTACATCAGAATTATAATTGCGAGCCTCGTCGTAAGTTCTGAAAATAGATAATTCAGAAAGCTTATTCCGATCATCTAATTCGATAAACTCATTGACAACATGTTGGTTACCATTTTCATCATCTGCTGTTCCGATATAGTGCAATCCTTCTTTCTCACCTGGTAATGGTTCTCTAGATGAAAACTTCTGGATATATTTACCAAATTTACGATACATGACAATAGGATTAGCAGATACCAGACGAATACTTTCTAACTGTTCGTTTTTATCTAGTGTATCTTTCACCATCTTGAATATTTCAGATGGAATGCTTTGACTATTGGTCGTAATCGCTGGATGATATACTCGTTTATGGGAGATGTCGTCAAATGTCAGTGAAATATCTAAAGCATTATCGTACAATACCTGTCTGTTACGAATATCTTCTTCTGAAATAAAGAATACCATATCGTCACAGACTTCACCATCTAACAAGCTTTCGTAATTACGAGCAGGTTTTCGATTAGAGAAGTAAGGTGCCCAACGATTACGAATACGTTGATAGAATTCTAACATGATAGGATTACTATCAAGAATGGTTTTCTTTTCTGATTCGCTCATTTCATCGAATACTTTAAAATATTCGAAGATATGCCGTGCATTCCATCCATTCGTATTGAATCGAAGAATAACATAAACACCTTTACCATTTACCGGTGTAACTTTATAACGTTCTGCAACATGTTCTGGAGTAGGATACAATGGGACAACAATACCTGTTCGTTCTGCAACAAGCACAACATCTGAAGTACAGTTTAAGTACTCTTTAGTAAACTTGTATCTACCTAGTAAGCCGTTTCTTTTATCACGAACATGACTAGAAGAAATAGACAAGTCAAAACCAATAGCATCATCATAACCGCAATGAATTCTTTTGGCATAGTTGCCTTTAGAAATATTATTTAAAGACATGTTCACTTTATACTTCCTTTTAATTTAAAATGAAAATAAAACTTATAGCTATAAGCTTTTAAAAGCTAAAAGCAAGGGATCCATTTTAATAATATAGGTCTGTATAATGTTTAAATAAAAAAAGACATAAATAAAATATTCCTCCTACCCTTTTACAGGTAGGAGGAATAGATTATCTATTTAAAGATTAAGATTCGTAGCTGTCTACACCGGCACGGATTACAGAACCCAGTTGGCTAACTTCGCCTACCATGTAAGAACAGAAAGAAGCACCTGGTTCACGCAGGATGTTCAGAGCACCACGGATCCATTTCAGAGCAGATACCAAAGCTTTTTGAACGACGCTGCCAGAGAATTTAGCTTTAACAGCCAAAGCAGTTTTGATAACAGTCAACTGACGTTGTACTTTTTTGTAGAATGCAGCAGTAGAATCCAAGTGTTTCTTCAGTTTAGAACAGTCTTCACACAGTTGGATCAAACCTTCAGCAGCAGCAACCAAGTCAGCCATTTTAGGCACTTTGATTTCCATACGTTTGTCAGTCATGCGATCCAGTTTAGCCAGACGGAATTCCAAACGAGGAATACCACCCAAAGCTTCTTTAGCAGTGTTGTTAGCTGCTTGAACAAAACCTTTCAGTTTGTTATCAGACATCAGAGCAGAAGCGATGTTACCCAAGTTAAAGTATTGGATGCTAGAACCAGCTTTAGCAAACTCTTGCAAAGAAGGATAGATCAATACAACTACACGATTACCTGGCAGAAGTTTAGAACCTTTAGCAGCTTCGCTAGGTTGCAAAGTAAGACCATAACGACCCAGTGCATTTTTATCCAGATTTTGGTCTACGAATGGGGCACAATCCAATGCGAATTGAGTTACAGCGTCAACACCTTTCTTAACGAAGTCCAAAGAACCAGAAGCAGCGGCTTGAGCAAATGCTTTGATGTCCAAGTTTTTCAGACTATCCAAACCAGAAGAAACAGCATTTTTAGCTTTATCAGCGGCACTGGAAACACCGTCTTTAACAGCACCAGCAGCATCTTTAGCAGATTGTACAACGCCTTTGTCCATAACATGACTAGCACCATTGTAAAGAGCCGCAGCAGAAGCCAACAAACCACCTTCAGCATTTTTACGAACGCCATCGATCAAAGATTCAACATCGTTTTGGATCTTCATTGGCAACCAGTTGGTAGTCAGTTCAGTAGTTACTTCACGCAGATGACCGATTGCATTAAGAACACCCAGATCCGCTTGTTCACCAAATACTGCTTTAACAGCAGGAGTAGTGATCATTTCGTGACCTTCTTTCAGTTTAGTGTAAGAAGATTTACCTTGAGCATAGTCACGCAGTTTTTCAGCAGTTTGTTTCATTTTATCGAAAGAGCTGAACAGTTTATTCCAGATGTTCACACCTTGTTGAATAACCCAGTTAACACCTTCAATAATAGACTGAATGATTTTGGTCAGCATGTTTTTAGCAGCTTGCAAGATAGACTCTTGAGTCAAGCTGATTGCACCTACGGTAGAGAAAGACTCTTTAGAGTAATCCAAGTTAGGAATATCGCGTTTATCCCAACCCAAAGATTTACCGATGTAAGTAACGTGTTCACGAACCAATTCAGCGTGAGCCATATTCACACCGTTACCGTAACCGATAGAGTATTGCAGGTTGTGAATCAGAGCTTCAGTAGCAACAGCTGCTTCTTCAGCGTCATCGATTTGTTCTTCGATTTCTTCTACTTTAGCGTTTTCGTCGTCAACGACTTCAGATTCGCCTTGAACTTCCAACAGTTCAGTTTCCAGTTCGCTAGAATCTACAACTTCTTCACCTTCAGGAGTTTCAGTTACAGTTACTTCAGTTTCAGTAGTTTCAGCTGGAGTTTCAACAGTAGTTTCTTCTACAGTAGTATCTACTTCTGCTTCAGGAGCAGTTTCGGTAATAGTTTCAGCGTTTTCTTCATCAGCGCTCAAATTGCTAACAAATACGCCAGCACGTGCCAAATCGTACAAAGACATAGCCATTTTTGTAATCCTATATTAAAAAAAAATTGTTTAATGAAAAGCTTTTGATTAAAAAATCTTAAAATAACAAAAATGTATATTTTAAGAGCATTTTACCATATAATAGAGAGAAATTTCTTTCTCTCTATTACATTTTATTTAGATAAAAATGAAACACCAAGACTGAATTCTTCAACAGCACGATTGTAAAGCGCTTCCAAAATACCTACGAAACGCTCATTGAATTCTTTCTGTTCAGTTACTTCAGCATGGTTATGGCGAGTATCGATAAACAAGATACGTGACAAGAAAGAAGATTTGTCTGGATTCTTATCTAAGATTTCTTTAATTTGTTTACAGAAACCCATCCACAATTCTTTATCAGTCATTGGGATGTCAATATTAACCCCTTGACCTTGACCTACAGTGTTTTTAATTTGGTTAGTAAAGCCATTTTTCCAAGAACGGAAGTCCAATGGGAACAACTCAAGCTGACGACCAGTACGCAAATTATTGATGTTACGACGCAATGTTTCTACAAGCGTTTTCTCATCACCTACTTTAATAGATTTAAAGAAGCTCACGTCTTTAGCTTCAAACGGCAAATATACCGATTGCTTCATGGTCAGGTTATTCCAGAGTTGGCTAATGGTACCACCACCTGCTTTGTTAGCAACTGCTACTTTAGCAAGGTTCATGTTTACTTCTTGAGATACTTCCAAAGATTCACGAGAAATACTTGCTACACGAGCTTTAATACGGTTAATACGATTATCTTGAATCATTTGTACGTTTTTCAACAAACCAGAGATTTGTGATTCTACGGAACAAATCAATTCTTGAACCATGTGAGTACGGTCAGCAAGTGTTTGATGAGATTCAATAGACATTACCAATGGTGCTGGTTCTTTCAAACCGTTATCCGCATATGCTTTAGAAATGTCGCTGTAGGCACGTACCAAAGACTCATGGTCGATTTTCACTTTGTGTTTAACAAACATGCTCAGTGTACGGTTTACAGTTTCCAGAGAAGCGATGGTTTTCAGAGCATCACCAATCAGAGCATCTTCAGCACCTTCTACATCAGTACTGGTTTCATCTGATTTTTCTTCAGGACCATTTTGTACTTTACCATCACCTGCTACATTTTCAGGTTCTTCTGGATTGATATCTTGAGGCTCACCAATAGGTGTTTCATCAATAGTGTGTTCTTCACGAGATAAGTCTAGCAAACTAGCCATTGCCTTATTCCTTTCTTAATTAAGTTTCTCTACCAACTTTCTATTAATCTCTTCGAGATGTTCAATCATTAAGTTATAAGCTGCCTGACCGAAAGTATTGCGAAAAGATTCTCTTGACAGATGTAGGGGCAATGGAGCTTCCATATTGCCTTTATTAAATGCCATCGTTACTCGTTGGTTAAATAAATTTAAAGATTCGTGATCTAAGACTACTTCCTCTTCTTGCATGAGTTTAAGATTATCTTTAAAGTTCTCTAAAGATTCCACTACATCCAAAAGAGTTTTAACAGCCTCTGCATTATCACGATTTTCAGAAATATCAGTGTTAATTATTTCAGGTTGTTCTTCTGAGATATTTTCCACAGAAGGATGTTTTTCTACTTCTTCTACATAATCTTCAGAATCAGTAGCTAAATCCAACAAACTCATTTCTTACCTACTTTCTTAATAAAGAGTCTTGTACCTAACAAGACTACTTTTTCTTTATTATCCATAATTAAATCTCTCTACGAATAACCAAAGAACCATACATGGCATTAAGGTAGGTAATCAACAAACCAACACCACCTTTTGTCATACACTGACGAATAAAGTTAATCGTATTATCTTCGCTAGGTTGTCCAAAGATATATTTAGAAAAACTTCCACTAGTGCTATTGAAGCCAGTGTAGTCGTCTGTACGTTTAGTCAAAGAACCATCATTTTGACGATTATTGTATTTTTCAGTCATGTAGTCTTTAATCAATTCTAAGTGATAAGACAATGGGAACAAAGGTCGTTCATCAGGAGTTGCTCGAATGCCTACATCGCGCATGATATCGCGAATCATTTCCCAAACATGACGATTACAATAACCACTGTTATAAGCGGTTTCGAATAAAGTATAGTAATCTTTAGAAAGAAGATTCAAAGCTAAATTAATAACAGAATCAGTATTCCTGAACGCGGCTTCAGAAGAACCTTCAAACCATTCTGGGTGATCAGTATACATTGCGTATACGTAATCCACATCCTCAGAACCAGTGGCTAAACCAACGGTATGTGTTGGTGTGTTAGATACGGTATTGATTGTGCGGATACCCATGTTGTTGACTTGCCAAACATCATTTAAACCCAAACGTTTAAACGGTGTATGGTAAGTGTTGGTTGGATTGTGTGCTGGCGTTACCTTACAGATAGAAAATGGAACGTTGATATCTGATTTATTTTCTTTTCTGTAAGGAATATCAAGAATTGCTTCTGGGTAAGAATTCATCATCTTAACATTCCTTTATCGGTTAGTAACTGGTGCCTAGTGCACGTTTTTCGTATTTATCGATTTCGTATTCTAACTTAGCCATACGCTCATGAGCTTTCTCTCGTTGTTTCTCAAGATAAGCATCACCAGTACCACTACTAATTACTGAATTCATGTAATCAATATCAATTTTAATTGATTCCAATTCTTCTTTAGAAAGTTTGTAACGGTAGTTTTGATAATCTACCCAAGCCATTTGGATATAATACAAAATATTACCGGTAGTAGTAAATCGTTGCAATGCACCTGTTGGATCCAAACGGTTTTGATTGAACATTTTCTTCTCAGAACCATCTTCGCTAATCGCAACTTCTGGAATACCACGAACCATACGTTCCAGATTCTTCAGGTCTACTTTACCCAAAGAATCAATAGAACGATAAAAGTTCATCATGTTCTTTTTAATGTATTCGTCTTGTGGTTTAGAAATCGTACGGTTGGCAGGAATACCACCTACTTCTTCTAAATGATAAGCCATGAAGTAACGAATATATTTTGGTACGAAAACAACTAAAAAGTCAATCGTTTCGCCCAATGCCATAATTTGTGCCAAAGGATAAGTAATCGAGTTACGGTCAGTCTTCTCTGGGAAGTACTTAGAAACCATGGCGATCAATTCATTAATAATCTTCTCGGCATGAAGTGTAACATTACCTAAAGCTTCAAACAATCCTTGACGTTCAGTATTGTTACCATAGTGACGACGGATGTTATGCAAAGTCATTTGATAACTTTTGCTGTTTGAAAAATCAATATTGCGTGTTTCTTCGATTGCAATAGAAACAGCCGGAATAGTTGAATCACGCAAACGAGAACGAGTATCTTCCAAAATATCGGAAATATCGTTGGATTTAAAAAAGTTAGTAATACCATCAAAAATGGCAGAGAAACTAAATGCTTCTCGAGCTAATTGTACATCTTGATTCATGATAACCTCATTGATGGTTTAAATAATAGGGGCAGAGCCTTGAGACATCAATTTAAACACGTCCATGTCGAAATTAGGGGATTCTGATTTTTTCTTCAAGTACTGCATGGTAATTTCTGAAACATCATCCAGACCATGGTTGTACAAGAATACGCGTTGGTAATCAGGATTATAGACGATCAGAGTCATACAGCCAGATTCGGCCATAAACTTATCACGAGCACGTTTATTAGACAAACGAGCACCAATAGTGGCTTCTACACGTGCCGCAGTCATGTCGGAGATAATCCAAGTATTCGCCACAGTACCTACAGAGAACTCACCAGTTAACAAAGAAGAAATTTGGTTGTTTTTATTCTTCTTATAAGTTTGTTCGTAATAACCAGTGGTATCTTCAACTAAATGACGACGGTGAGCTTCTACCAGGTCACGACAAGAGATCCAGTCCCATGCTGATTGAATTTGGTCACGATCCCAGAAAGCAATCCAGCGATCACGGAAAGAAGTAGGCTTCTTAGAAATACCAGCAATAGCCGCAATTGAAGTAGAACGAAGACCAACCAAAGTAGGTTTCAAGAGCATGGTAATGTCTGCTTTAACATTGTCACGAGACAAAGATACATTCAGGAGACGACCTACTGCCAAGTTTTGCATTTCGTTAATATCTTTGGCATTAGATTGTGCGTTATTACCTACCAATTCAGTTTCAGGTTTTTCTTCTTCAGGTTGATTAATACCCAAAGCTTTATCTACTTTACTGTCGATGTATTGGCGAGTTTTATCCAATACGTATTTACCGGCCGCAGAGGCAGCTGCGGCGCCAGCTGCAGCAGCAATAGAAGCTTCGGCAGATACTTCAAGATTTACGGTGTTGTAAGCATGAGCTACAGCTTCAGTACCATATTCCAATGCAAGTGCATCAAAGTGTTCCATAGAGGCAATAACATCACCCAAAGACTCACGAGAAAGTGCATAAACACCTTGGAATTTTTTAGGCAAATCATGAATAGATGATTCAATGCTGAGTTTAGGAGAACTTAAAGTATTTTTCTTAATTTCTTTAGCCAAATGCGGTAAGTATGACTGATGGGAAACAACTAAGCCATCTACTGCTGCACCAATACCACCACCAATTACACCTGCTGCGTTATTATAAGCAGAACGGTTAGGTGAGTATTTACCCACCATACGACCTACAGAAATACCATTAATAGTATTATCAATAGACAACGCAAGAATATAGTAAGCCGCGTAGTTAGACATAGCGGTTTGAACCAAAGTCTGCATGTTCTGATCATTCAGAATTTCACGTTCAATGGCGATGGTTGGACGAAGCTGTAACTCTTGAGAGTATTGGCTAAGAGATTTAGCAGACATGTTATTTGCGTCTGACATAAGCAATCGTGCTGCATTGCTTTTTAAGGTATCGCCAATGTGTCGTACGGCTGTTAATCCAGAATCGACTACATTAATCATTTTGTTTTCCTTTTTAATTTAAACAATAAAAACTAGTTTTTAAAGAAAGTCTAATCATGACCATCGATATTACACAGATCGGAGATTCTAAATTTAGTATCAACGATATCCTAAGTGATAACTACACGGGAACCATCAAAGAAATGATCGACAGTCTTGTTAAAGTAAAACATGGATTCACAGTGAGTGAATCCATGACTGATAGCTTTAGAGGACCAAACATCGTTACTAACGTTCCGATGATTAAACCTAATACAAACTTACCAGGTTATGTTTTCACAGTAAGACCAGACTTAAACATGTCTAAGAATAATCTTAGAATCGATCGTAAAATGGCTCCTCTTTTAACAGATAAAGAAAATTCCATTATGCGAGCAATTCGATGTATTCTTGGTCCTCAGTGCATGATGCCGATGCCAGGATTTCCTAATCGATCAGAACTCATGCCGTATATTACTTGCCCTCTGATCGATAAGCGTTATCCTTTTATTGCTATCTCTGATAACAATGTCAGAACATTAACTGGTTGGCCTTCTGGTCAATTGGGTGTTCGTCGTTCAGCAGCAGGTATTCTTAAAGAAGTCCACATCATGGCTGATGGTCCAGCTACTTATAAAGGAGACTTTTCCCTTAACATGAGTTTAAACTCAATGAAAGGTAATCCATTAATGTATCTGTACTATTACTGGATTCTTTATATCGGGATGGTCTATACTCAAAGTTATGGACTGATGCCTTGGCCCGAGTATTTGTCAAACGGACGTATGGATTATACCACACGTATCTATCGACTCATAATGGATGAAACGAAGACTTACGTTACTGAAGCTGCCATGACTGGTTACGCCATTCCTACTAGCATTGATATTGGTCCGTATTTCGATTACCAATCTGATAATTATCGTCCATATGTCGATAAAACAGTAGAAGTAGAGTTTGCATGTTCTGGTGTAGAATATTTAGATGAAATCATCATTAAACAATTTAATCGAACTGTAGAAATGTTCCAACCATTCATGTCTGATAAATACCGCAGTAAACAATTAATCAAGGTAGATAAACGTTATCAGAAAATCATGAATAATAAAGTATACCCATGGATTAATCCAGTTAGTCGTGAACTAGAATGGTGGTGTACTCCTCAGAATTGGAAAAATTCTGCCTCTTTAATACAGTTAGCTGACCTTAATAATCCTTACTTTTAGGAGTTAATGAAAAATGGCTGAAGATAATACTTCTTTAATCGTTAAAAATATAGAAAAGTATGGTAGTAGTCCTGCCATGCTTATGCGTGACTCTCTGACCACGTTAAAAGCAGTATTGAATAATAACCATGGTATTGTATCTGCAGAAAACCCTGTGGCATTACTCATGGAGATGTCTGCAGTACAAACCGCTGCCGCAATAGGTAAAAGTTGGTTACTTAATCGTCGTCAATATCCTGTTGCTGCAAAAACACATGAAGATCTTTGGTATCACTTAAGTGATCTTGACTGGGTAGGTGCTTTTGCATTGCCTAGCGATGCTACATTCGTTTTAGCTTTCGATTACGATGAACTAGAACAAATCATGTTACCGATGCCTAATGATGATGATGGACGTTTATTGCGTATTCCTAAAGGTATTCGTATCACTGTTGGTAATGTTGACTTTATGTTGGATTATCCGATTAACATTCGTCAGTTACGACATGGTGGTTTCCGAGTAACTTACGATACGGCTGAGAAATCTCCAATTCAGCAATTAGAAAGCAATATCATTGAACACTCCGTAGCGAATATTGATGGAATAAAACATTTCTTAATCCGTATTCGTTTAATTCAAGTAACCGAAACAATCATTGAAGATTCTATTACCAGTAATGCAACGATTACAGTAAATAAAAACTTTAATGACCAGTATTACTACGCTCGTGTCTTTACAGGTAATGACGAGACGGGTTGGAAAGAGTTAACCACAACTCATTCGCCAGATATTTACGATAACAATAAACTAACAGCAGTTTTGAAAGTTATCGAGAATACTAATGACAGTACTTTAACCGTAACAATCCCTAAGATTTATAATGTATCAACCACCAGTAATAATGGCTTGATTAGTAACCGACTGGGTAGTCGTATTCGTGTACAAATCTATTCTACTTTGGGTGAGATCTCAATGAAGTTAGATGAATACACACCTAATCAATTTAGTTACGATTTCTTTCCACAAGGTGAGCGTAAACGTGATTATTCATCTATTGGTGAATACAGTGCTGCATTGAAATCATTACGTAATATGTCCATCTGGTCAGACACGTTCATTTCTCAAGGTCGAGACGCGCTGACATTTGAAGAATTACGTGAACGAGTAATTAATAATACAGTAGGTCCTAATGAAATTCCTGTCTCTAATAATGCGATTGAAGATAAGATTCAGGACTATCGCTTTAACATCACTAAAGCTGTAGATTACGTTACATCTCGTGCTTACTGGGCTGTTCGTGATATGCCTAATCCAGAATCTTCTAAACTGATTACGCCTGCTGCTTCTTCTGTAGAAGTTCTAACGACTTCTATTTCAGCACTGATTGGTTCAGGTACGGTTATCGATAACGATGCGAGAATAACCATTACTCCAGAGTCTGTTTACTCCATGAAAAATGGTAAACTGTCTATGCTAACTAAATCAGACATCGACCGTATTAAAGAGATGAATTCTGAGAATAAAGCTAAGGCAGTAAACACCAATGAGATGTTCTTCTCACCATTTCATTATGTTGTTGATACTAACCACGATACGATTCGTCTTCGTCCTTATTACTTAGATAGACCTACTGCAAAAACTAAATCTTTCATTACGGCTAATGATAAGATTGACATTGCTTTAGGTATTGATAAATATACGATCGAAAGAACCGACAAAGGTTATCGTTTGATCGTTACCATGCAAAGTAATGACGTCTATAAAAAGATGTGGGATGATGATTATTGGGCACAATTACTGATCCACCCTTATAAAGACAAAGGTTATGTTTATCTGGCTGGTAAGTTCATTGGACGCACTCCTGAAAACGAACCCATGTTCCAGTTTGATTTAGATACTCGATTCGACTTAGATGAAAACCATAACCTAATTGTTAAAAACATGTCTTTACAAGGTTTTGGTGAATTAGACGTACCAATTCCTCTTGAAGCTAAATGGGAAGTTATGCTTGGCTTCTATGGTCAAATGCCTAATTGGTCTCGAATTAAACTGGATAACTTGATTGGTTTACATTTGGTCAATCCAGATGCTAAAGCTTGTCTGATGGAGTCTATCGATGTTCGTCTTGGTCATTATCTAGAATACCTCTGGACTCGTGCTCGTACCCATGCCACTGAAACATTCTACAAACGATACGATAAAAACGTACCTTTGACTTATCCTGAAGATGTTTACGATAAAGACCAAACAACTGGTTCTATTGTTAATATTGTTAATGGTAAAGTCACTTATAATTTACGACATCGTAAAGGTGACCCTGTTTTAGATGAAAACGATCAACCAGTATATCGTCATCGAGAAGGTGATGTTATGTTAGATGAGAATCAACGACCAATTATTAAAGAACCTCGAAAAGTTATTCGTCGTTTAGAATTAATGTTGGTGGATGCTACTTATCTTTTTGCGACCGATGAGATTGCTAAGTCTTATCGTGAAGAGATTGTAGAAACATTCTTAGACTGGATCGTAGATGACTTAAAACCTATTAATGATAAAACTCTTGAACAAACTCGTATCTTGTATTACCCGTCTTCCACAATGGGTGAATTTAGAGTAATGTATAACGAGGGCATTGAAACATTTATTAATGCTGCCCAATCATTACAAATTTGGTTCACTGTAAGTAAACAGGTATACATTGATTACGATATTCAAGAGAAAATCAAAACTGCTTCTATCCGTGTAATTTACGAAGAATTGAAAAAGAACACTGTGTCTATTTCTTCTATCGTAGCTGCATTGGTAAAAGAACACGGTAAAGACGTAATGGGTATTAAAGTTCGTAATCTTGGTAATAATGACGATATTGTTTCATTTACAGTATTGGATGAAGGTAAACGCGCAACACTTCGTAAGAAGTTAATTGTACAAAGTGATGATACTTTAGCGGTTGCTGAAGACATTACTTTTAACTTCATCTTACATGAATCTGAACAAAATCTTTAATACATAATAGATTATTCTCCTCTACCTTTACGGGTAGAGGAGAATAGTCGTTATGTCCTATTATTTAATAGTTATTACAGGATTTGCAAAAATCTCTAAAGCTTTATCAGAAGCTTCTTTGATTCGTTGAGCAGAATCGTATACAGAATCAGGAAACTCTTCGTTATTTTTAATCCAAACATCCACAGCATCAGATAAGGTACTGAAGACAATCTGATAACCTGCCATTACACCCAAGAAGTAATTACGCTTACCTACATAAACGGTAACGTCTTTAACTAAGTTTGCAGATAAAGTAGTTACTAGTTTACGGATGTTATCGTACAGGTCACTGATGATTTGTTCTTCTTTTGCTGAAAAGATATCTTTACGGGATTTGACATACTCATCCAGAACAGGAAGTAAATCATCGCAATAGAAATCAATGTAATTTTGAATCTTCCTAAACTGAGCATTCATGAAGTGAGTATTGTTTTTAATACATTCAGAAATAGCTACAGTACTAGAATCCAGTACATCTAAAAGAGGTTCGTATTCAAACACTTCTGGTTTCAGATAAACAGAAGAGATATCGAATTTATCAACATCGCTGTTTACTTGAATATAGTTTTCAAGAGAAGCTTTGCCAGAGTATTGAGTATCTTCAGGAATTGGACTACCACTAATAATGGCATTAGCAGTGTCGGTAATCCATTGGTTGATCTCATCTAACTGATGACATACTCGGTTATGTGCTTTTTGTTCATGAGTTTCCGTAATGTTATAAACCTTACGATCAGTAACATAATCTTTTAAAACATAAGCAATATTCGAATATCTTCCAAGCTCTTCTTCCATGGAGAATAGTAGCTTTTGTTGATCTGGACTCATGTATCGCTTAAACCAGCTCATCAGTTCTGCTTCGTTAGTGAAAATTTCTCTAGTCGCTGTCAATTGATCGATATGTTCAGTAACCATCTGGTAGATATTTTCATCTTTACCAGCTACCACTTCTTGATCTTTTTTAGCAGCTTCTATCTTACTCGTAATATCACGAACAAAATTAATGATAGCATCTCGAACTGCTTTAATGGCTTGGTCTCGTCTAAAACCACCATCCGCTACTTGAGCGATAATTTTATCGATATAGGCCAAACGTTCAGCTTCTGATTTATCACCACCGAAGAATAAATTCTTAGCTGCTGTGATACGAAGATCACCAGCCACGCCAGCCATTATTACTTCATTAGCACTGATGGTGTTTCGCAGTGCTACTTCTGTTTCTTCTGCTTGGTTTTCAGAAGGTACAGATGTATACATGTTCGCCGATTCTAAAGAAATATCGGGTGCCAATTCTTTCAAATCGTGATGAGTGCCTATAGATACTTTTCCTGTTTGCTGGATGTATTTATAGATTTGTTTCAAAGACTCTTGAGTTGTTTCCAGAGCTTCGATCTTTTCTTCTGCCGCATCTGTTTCTTTCAGTACTTTATAATCTTTATTAATGGCTTCTTCTGGAACATTTAAGATTTCTTCAATATCGATTTTAGGAGTTGCGCGATCGTCTACGGTATTTACAGTATTCTCTACAGTATCTGCCGCACTTGGATTAGTTTCGATAGGTTCTTCATCCCATCCGTATTTAGACATGTTGTTGTCCTTTCTTGAATAAAAAATGAAATATAGCTATATTGGATTTCACTCATAGTCTTATGAAATATTTAATTAAAACATTTTTGTAAGAGAATGAATTATGCAACTTAGTGATTTATTACATAAAGAGGATGATCCTCTTAATTATATCGAGGGAGAACATTTTATTCCTAAACACATTGGTTTATCTGCTGAAGACGAACGTAAACTTGATGAGTTAAGAGTAAAATATCTTTCCGATAAAACCGGTTTAGATCCTAAAGATATTGATCTGAAAATGATTAAAAAATACTAAAAGATTACTCCTCTATCCAATTAAGGATAGAGGAGTAGTTCTTTATTCATTTACATCGGTTTTTGACTTACTAGGATGGTTGTTAGATTTTTGCTTATCCTCACCTAAAGCAAGATTATAAGCAATGCGCGCAACTTCTTTAATGCCACGACCTGTTGCTTTCGCGGCATCTACCAAACCTTCAGCAGCATCACGTACTGCTTGATTTCGGTTTTCTCGTTTACGCTCTTCTTCTTCAGTCTTCCTAGCTGTCGCCTCATCGTGTTCACGATTAATCTCTTCACGAGTTTTCTTATCTACAGTCATGGTTACTGATGCATTTCGTGCTTCTTTCTCAATCGCATCCTTAACATCACTCATGTAGCCTAAACCCCACTCATTAGATACTTCAGTATCGTCAAGAGAATTTAAATTGAGTAACGACATGGTTTATGCCTCTTCTTGAACAGAATAAACTTCGCTCAGTTTAGCACACATTTTCAGAATAGATTCACGATGTTGATTAAATACTTCGTTTTCTTCTGCAGTAAAGTATTTAGAAAAATCAACAACGGCTTCAGTTAAACTATTAGCACTGCTCTTGATAGAGAATGGACTATAACGTGTTTCGTACAAACCTAAGAAAGTGTGTTGGAATACGTGTACTGCCAAACGAACATCGAATACAACAGAACTATTGATTTCAGAAATATCTGGAACGTACAGATCTGCTGCTTTTTGCTCGTATACTTCTTGAGCGTTAGTAGATTCTGCTTTGACATAGTTCGCAGCGGTAATTCCGTAAAACAAACCAAGTGCAAAAGCCAAACCTTTAGAACGACCTTCACCAGGGAAAATCTCTTGAGCTAATTGACGAACATTTTCTTGAATAGACATTATTTAATTCCTTTTTAAAGTTGTTTTAAATCATAAGCACTAACGAATAAATCGTTATTGCCCAATTTTTCTAATTCTCTATAGTATTCTGTTTGAATACCAATACGACGACGAGATGGGATGATGTAATCTAATACAGTTGCGACTACTGACTTGTATTCATTATAGTCTTTAAGAATATTATCAATCTGCTTAATGTCTGCTCGAATACGAGCACCAATTGCAGTATCGATCTTCTTGTCCTTTAACATGGAAACCATGTCTTCACGGATACGTAAGTAACGATTCAATTCTGTATCGTAAGTACCGTCAGAAAGATTAGTATGTCCAATTGTAATCATCGTCAATATATAATTAATGGCACTAGAGATTGCAGATCCTAAAACACCAAAACCTACCATCATCCCTAGAACAAAACCAAAAACAAGTGGTATAGAAATCATAAACTCATTAAAGATGAATTGATTTAAAGACATCTTAGCACGAGTACCGTGAGCACTATATAGCTTATCAAGTATGGATACCACATAAGCTCCTGCACCTACACGAGCTGCAAATTTATCCGCTAAGTATTCTGCATTAATTTGCTCGTATGCATTATGTCTCATGATTGATTTAAAATCACGAGTATAGTTTCCCACGATTGCTGTCACGATTACTTCTTTATTTTTACTAGAAAGTTCTTTAACGTCAACAGTAGTCAGATTAGTAGGTTCATCATTCCATTCTTTCAACACTACTGTTAATTCCTCAGTATTTTTTGTTTTAAGAACACGATTAACCATTCCTATCATTGGCATGACTGCAGAATAAGTATAGGCAGCTAAAGCGAAATAAGAGAATGCATGACCGATCTCATGACATACGGCTGCTGCTAATTCTTCATTAGTTGCCTTATAGAAATCACCATAGATAAACTCTGGAGAAATATACAGAGTGGCTTTCATTAAACTGAAATCACCAGACACTTTGAAATTCTTAAGATCAATAAATCCTCTAACCTCACCACTTCTTTTACGAATTTCTTCGTTAGTATAGTATTGTTTATTTTTAGGTTTAATCAAAATACTATTGCTGTTAATATCAGGAACAATGATACCAAATTCATGGTAGTTTGTTCCTATTTCAATATTAATACCAGTATTTTTAAAAATAATATCTTTAAATCCTTTTGCTACTTTTGGATCACTGTATAGTTTTCTTGGATGAACATTACGTCTGATCCATTTAAAGTGATCAGTCAGTTCAGGAAATAGGTCAGAATCTACTCTTGTCCAGTTTCCTTCACTCAACATAAGTTCTTGCGATACCTCAGGCATCCCTAAGTTATTTAAATTAGAAATATTCATTTTAATTATTCTTCTCACAAACAATTTAAAATAATTACACCAAAGATAAAACGTATGAAAAAGTATTTCTATCTTTGTATATAAAATGGCTTAATCTCATAAAGTAAGGATTGAACAATGGCGGAATTAAAAGGAACACAGTGTCGCAATGTCGTATACTGTAAAAATCCTAAACATATTGACTTTGACTTGCATTTAGTTAAAGTCACTGATTACTACGATGACGGAACTAAAGAACCTAAAGTAAAACTAATCAAAGATTTTAATAAAACCTTTTGGGTAGCAAATAGAAAAAACAGACATTATAAACAAAAAAAAGAAAGATTTCCTTTGGCGGACTGCGATGAAGTAAAAGCACCTCGTCGCAGAATGGCTGAAGAAGCTGCAAGGGCATTGGATATAAAATTCCTACCGCCTAATCCAAATGACTTATTAAAAGATCCTTATGTATTTGGTACAGACTTAACTTCTTCTGCAGAATTAAAGTTCAAATACAATCAATCTAAATACGCTAAGGATACAGAGGAATTAGCAGATGTTGCGGCATTTGACGTGGAAACCAACATCCGAGATAAGAAAAGATGGCAATGGATTGAAATGGCCACTTTGTCTTTTAAAGATGTAGTCATCACTGTAGTGGATAAATATTTCATTCAAGAAAAGTTTCCACAAAAGACAAAAGAAGATATTATTAATGATCTTTATAAATACGATAACATCTACTTAAGCGAGGTGAATAAAGATCGTAACATCAAACAAGAGTTTTATGTTGCTGATTCTGAAATTGAAGTATTGAAGATCTTGTTTAAACGAGCGCATGAATTGAAACCTGATTTTATTTCAGCTTGGAACATGGACTTCGATATTTCTCGTTTAATAGAAGCTTGTGGACGAGCTAATATCAATCCTGCTGATTTATTGTCAGATCCATCTGTACCTCGTGATTTTAGATTCTTTAGATATAATCCTGGACGTGAGTCTGGTATGTCTCAAAAAGGTGTGTGGAAGACATTTGCGAACTACGAAAAGTGGCCTCAAGTGTTCTGTCCTAGTTCTTTTGTGTTTGCAGATTCCATGTGTTTCTACTATGGTTCTCGCAAACACAAAGGTAAACTACCTAAGTATTCTTTGGATTATATTCTTTCTCGTGAATTTCCTGATGAAATTAAACCAGGGATGTCTGAAAAGGAAGTTGAAAAAAGAAAACGAAATAGTCGTATTCGTAAACTGAAGTTTGAAGAATCTAATCATTTAGTAGGTACACCTGACTGGCATATCTTCATGCAGACCAAATATCCTTACGAGTATGTTATCTATAATAAGTTCGACTGTATTGCATTAGAATACTTAGACGAACAAACATTAGATATTTGCCATACTTTGGTTTCGTCTTGTGAATACAGTGATTATAAAGACTTTGAATCAGAACCTAAACGATTAGCAAATCACATGCATTGGTTTAATCTAGGACATGGATATGCTTATGGTACCGGTGGTCAGAACTGTGTCATTCCTCTAGATAATAAACTTATTGGTAGGGATGATTGGATTATTACTTTACGAGCTGACTTACTGGTTGAGCCTGGATTGAATAATCTGGAAGATGCTCCTCTATTACACACTAATGTACATCAAGATAGTGGAGATATTGACGTAACATCATCTTATCCTTATTCTAACCTAACCATGAATACTTCAGTAGAAACCATGACTAAGGAATTGATTAGTATTGATGGTGTAGATGAATTGGATCGTCGACAAGCAGGTATTAACTTCAGTGCTGGATTTATTAATTCAGTTGAAAATGCTTGTAAACTATTTCATGCTAAGAATATGGTTGATGTACTGAAAGCCTATCGTAGTCAAAAATAAATCAAAAAAAAGAAAGGGCAGTTTTCACTGCTCTTTCTTTAGTTTATTTTACAAATCAAGAGGTCCAGTTTTCTTGGACTCTGTTTTCTCTACCGGAGCTTTAAGCTCTGTATAGAATTTTGCAGCTACAGTAGCGATAAACAACAATGCAAATTTACCTAATTTCATTTTTTATTCCTTTACAAAAAGTTAGAAAGAAATGAGATTACTCTCATTGGATCATTTTAATAGTATATACTTGAAATAATCTATATTAAAATAAAAAAAAATAAAGAGTAGTTTTCACTACTCTTTATCTAAATGGTATTTATTAAATACCATAACCCCAGAAAAATTATTTTTCCATGTGGTTGTGATAAACAACCGTAAAGAAATCAATTTCAGGTCTAGTCTCAGACTCAGGAATCGGAGTAAGATTAGACAACTGGAAAGCTACTTCTTTTCTTATAGAAGATTTTGCAGCTTCCATTAAAAGACCTGGCAAGCCGAAGCCTGCAAATACGTTCGCATATCTATAGATTTTGAACATTGTTGAAAGTTTCATTTGAATCTCCTTGTACAAAGGTTAGTTAACTGTTACGATAGATTTCTCTATCAGGTTCATGTTAATAGTATATATCTGAGATAAAATAAAATGATAAATTACTCTCTACTCCAACTAAGGAGTAGAGAGTAATAATTATCTATACTTCTAATACAATACCTGAATCCAATTCGATTACTGGTAATAGTTTCCCTTTAAAGATCCTATCCCTTTTATCGTAATGGTATTTACGATGCGAATCAATATCATCACAAACAAAGTAAACAAAGTCATGTAATGCTCCTTCTAAAGGTAACTTACGTAAACGACCTTGAACTTGAATATTAGTTTGTTCAGAACCAATCGCTACAGTCATGAATACTGCTGCTAACTTAGGAATGTCTAAACCAGTTCCTGATGACTGATGAGTCGATACACAAATCGTAGAATTAAATGCATTTGAATCTGGATCATCTTCAACAAATGAATTGACTTCTAGTTCTGGATAACATTGCTTTAAATAAGCTGCTAGCGCTCTAGCCATGTTAATAGAAGCAACCACAATCAAACATTTATATTCTGGATCTAAAGACAATCTAGTTAAGAATCGATCGTATACTAGATTATCAATCATTCCAAAATATTGTTTTGTTAAACCCTTTCTTTTAAGAATGGATTTTTCAAAATTAATATGGTTATATCCCCTAAATCCTTCAGATCGAATCATGAATGGTTTATCAAATTTAAAATGAAATGCGGTTGGTTGTACATGAGGTGTAACGTTCTTTTGCTGATAACGATTAGCTACCGGATATGCATAAGCAGCCATCTTATTCACAAAAGCATCTGAAGACTTAATCGTACCTGTAGCACCTACCATTTTATTCACACCTAAGTAAGTAATCAACTTACATTGGAAATGTGAATCTTGATGGACTTCATCTACGAATACCGTATCTACACCCAATACTTTACCTAACTCCATTGGAGTCGCATTAAATCCTAAATCTTTGAATTCTTCTTCAGAATACTGTTCGTAATACTTAATATAGAATTGTAAAGTCTTATTAGAAATCAGAATAACTTTGTAATGCAATTCATTATTCAAAGCTAAATTAATAATGGACTTTAATTCCTTGTTTCCAGATACCGTACAGATGTCTTTAGGATCTACTTTTGTAGACTTAGCAAACTCTTTAATCCAGCCAGAAATAGAATCTTCTGTTTGCTCACCATGGTAACCTGGACGCATGATACAGACCATTCTCTGTTTTAACTTCTGACAAATCATGATCGCCGATAAGCTCTTCCCAAGTCCTACCCCAAGAGACATCAAATAACAACCATTGTGGTTTTTGGTAATAAACTCAATAAGGTCGCCTTGTTCACCTCTTGGTTTAATGTGGTCTAATACCTCGGGATATTTATTCTCAGCTAGCTTAATATCCAAAGATTTCTCTTCAACTACAAAATCCTTACCTTCTATTTTCCTAGCTAGATTTAAATGAGCAATGAAATCAGGAAGCATTGTTCTCATTGCTCTAATGTTACTTCTGTCTTTACTAAAGAAAACATATGCCGCAACAGGAATTGATACCTTTTGTTTTCTTCGCTTATCCCAGTAAGTATTTACCCTAATAAAGTTTCTACACCATAATCGAATCAATTCGATGTCTTGTTGGTCTCTAGGATAAATAATAAACTGCAAAGGATAAGCTTCTATTCTCATGGGTTCCATTAAATATCCTTTCTGAATGAAACTTAATAATTTTCTGGATGTAAGTACCGATCTTTAAGAAAGTAATAACGAGAGCCTACGTACTTATACATACCTTCTTCAAAACTATCTTTTAAAAGATCTAAAATTTTATTTTGATGTATTGGCGTAAAACCATTATTGACTTCGCCACCTTTAATGTGGATAAGTTCTGGTTCTAACATCAACATGTCATTTGAATCATCCAGAATGAAAAAGCGTGTATCTACATCATCTGGTTGATCTACTAACCATTTTAAAATTTGCCAACCACGATAATGTAATTTACCATCTTCTTCTAGTTTTTCAAACTCTTTTAAATAATCGCCACCATCTTTAGGACGATACAATTTATCTGTAAATGTTTCCGAATACTTACAGTATTTATAATAGTCTTGGTAGGTAGGATGAGTGTGATTAACTGTTTTCCAATCTTTGTGAATGTTAATTTCATAGCCAGATTGTCTAAACAAATGTTCAAATTCTGACTTAATCTTATTAACTCGCCAGCTACTGGAAATAACTACCTGTACTTCAGGATGTTGTTCCTGAATCTCTTTTAGTAAAAGCAAACAAGTAGGATCCACTCTCCAATTATAATTCCAATCTTTTCTTAAACAATAACGACGATAAGCATCATGTTGTAATACACCATCAATATCTAAAAAGATAACGGTTTGTTGTTTTCTTTCCATGGTTAATTTCCTTTAAAAAATAAAAATAAAAGAGACTCCTCGTTAAGGGAGTCTCTTCATTTACTTACACCTTACGGTATTTCAGATCCATCTGATTAGGGACAAATAACTCATCCATTGGTGAATCCGTTCTGTTTGTATAATAGAACGAATCTACAGATGATAAGATTTGTGTTTGTTTCTCGTACAATAATGCTGCTGATAAAGATCGACCAATCAGCAAGTGATCCATTGTACCTACAGCATGGTTTGTATGTGGTTTTGGTAATGAGTAATCTTTCTTAGAAGGATCTGTACACATCATGGTATATGCTACAATCTGTAAAATGGAAAGATTAATTTCCAATTTAGTATTAATAACATCTACCAGTTCCATTAAGAATGATTCTGGAGTTACTTCAGTATTACGACGTTTAATATCTTTTACTGAAGATTTAAGAATCTTCTCAATACCACGAGAATAAGCAAACATGTCAAACTGTTTCGGAGTGATTTCAATAATCGAACGTTCTGGATCGTATTCGGTAATATCGATTTCAATATTACCATCACTATCAACAGTCCATCCTTTCTCTTTCATGTGTTTTAACATATCTGCAGATAAATAACCTTCATCACGAATAGATACAACATCAAGAACTTCATCAGTTACGTTATTTTTCTTGTCCGTAATTCTTAACAAGATACGATTAACATGACTTGTTCTTCGTGGTGACAGGATATTGGTATCTTCTACTTCTCGAATATCAGATAATCCTTCAAATACTACTTCAGGCAATACCAGTTTAATGGATTTATATTTACCTAAAACATCAGGACGAATACCAATACCTAAACCATCTTGAATTGCTCTTAAATAATTCAATGCGTTGTCAAACAACTGTACTGTCGAAGCAGTAGCAGATGAGATATGGTGTTTTGTAGATAATACCATTTGGGTAATGATCTGGGTAAATGCAATAACGCAATAATGACCAAGATTTCGATATCGTGCAATATTACGAGAAGCTTCACCAAAACAAGTAGAACATACACCATTAGGATCTTTATGTTTACATCCTAACACCGTACGTACTTTAATACGTTTACCGATCAAATGAGTATCTTTTAAACGAACTGGACGATAAGTTCCAGTTTCCTCATCCAGATAATTCATGCCTTCTAGCAAACGTAAATCGGACATTACTGACCCTTGTCGTTCGCCACGTACCTGAATCTCTAAATGGTGTTTAGATCCACAATCACCATGATGTAATCGAGCCAATTCCATACCAATTAACTGAACACGACGAGATAGGTATTCAGTAAACTTCAATGGACCTGATTGGTTATTCAAAGCCAATGCAGCAGTACGCGATTCAATCAGTACATGATAAATGTCTTTTAAACCATGGAAGAATCCCGTATCGATAGGATGTTTAAAGATTGACGAGTCCATGTCTGTCAAGGAACCACGAGGACCCATACATTGGTAAAGCTGTTGCGCTTTGATCGATCCTGATCTTAACAGAATAGAGATATTGTTTTGTCGAAAACGATCTTGGTCAATCACTTTCTTTTTACGGGAATAGATACCAGGAACATATCCTGGATCGATTACTGTCTCGTGATTGACTGGATATTTCTTCTCAATATCCAATATCTCTTTATCCAGCATGATTTCTAGAATATCTTCAATATTCATGGTTGCGTGATTCTGAGCACCATGAATCATGACATCATTAAAGATAGCATTATTAATATCCATAAATGTCTGCCATAATTCATCTTGCATTTTATTAATAACATCTGTATTGTTGTTCCGATAATACACATCCCAAATATCGGTCATGATACTACTGTTCAAATTCAAAATCGTACTGGGTTTAAAATCAGTATCCTCTTTCATGAATGTAGAGATGTGATGACGAGCATATAATCCTACATTAGGAAACTTCTTATTCAATTCCCATGCATATCGAGACATTGCTAATTGCATTCCAGTTGATTCAATGACTTGTCCATCGTCAAAGACCAATTCAAATTTACCACGGAAATTGTTTAATACATCTACAGGTTTTGCATTCAATATTGCTCTTGCAGAATATCTTTGCATGACGTTTCACTCCGTTTTAATCTATTAATCTGCTGCAGGATCATATTCAACAATACCGATATCGTCATCTTCATTTTGATCGTTATCGTCATCGTTATCATCATCATCACTTTCGTTAGATGACTCTCTAGCATCGATACCTTCCAAGATGATTTCTGTTTTGGTCTTACGCTGAACCTTAACTTCTTCTTCCTCATCATTCTCAATCAACATGATCGGTTTACCTGTAATTGGGTCTAGCTGAGACAGTGATTGTTGAGATGGGTCAAAAGGTTTATAAGCTAAACGATAACCGTTACATTGGAAGATATGGTTTACGATACTCAATGAGCGATTATTACCAAGAGGATACTTTTCTCGATCGATTACCGACTCGATATTCGATGGCTTATCGGATGAATAAATATTCTCTAAGATAGACTCAATCACGGTAGGATTGTTAGATCGGTCATGGATTTCTGCTACAATACCTGATGGTGCTCCAGAAATCAAACAACGAATTTCTGATTCAGCTGGGAATCGAGTTGCTTGACTACGAGCACCATGGCTTCTGGCTTTATCTTTAGAAGTAATTGGCGCAATGATGCCATTTGGTTGAGTAGCTGCTGTAGATACTGCTGCTGCTTCGTCGCCAATCTTTTCTAAGAAGATATAGTAGTTAGGACCAATACGATGTTCTAATGTGGTTTCTTCTTCTTTACCAGTGTAAGGATTGTAATACTTAAGTTTACGTGGTGGGGATAAGAATCCTTCTTTAGCTAATGTATCAAACATTTCCAAATAGGGATTAGGATTATCCACTGGACGATAAAGATAGAACTTCTCTTTTAAAACATGATAAAGATCAATGGTCTTATCTTTAAAATCTAAAGATTTGTACCAATTGAATTGTTTATCAACCGTAATCTCGAGGAATCTTTGAATACGATCAAAACATTCTTGTAGTACTTCTTTAGGAAGATGAATAACAGATTCTTTCAGATTAGGAGATTTCTCATCAAGACCTGTCTTATTAACTAACCACTGTCTCAATTCAAGCATTGCAGTTTTCAATGTTTGTTCGTAAATACGACCATAGTTCATGCGGTTATTTGTTGTTTCTGGAGAAATCACTACTTGTGCTCTCAATCCAGTTACTGGATCGTATGGCATTTGTTCTGGCGGTAGTGTTTTAGCAACTACACCTTTTCCGCCGTGTCAATACCTTCAATACAATTCGTTAGATTGTATTCTGTTCATTATAGAACAGCTCTACCTTTCAGTAGACGTTGAGACTATATCATCACCTTCAGCATTACCTGGTCAGTACCTACTACCATCAGTAGTCGATATCCCGCATGTCTGCGAGCGTGTCTCCTATTTCCATTTAAAGCACTTAGGCTACCCACTTGGGCCGTACGCTATACCTAGCTAGTCGTTGAACGTTCATCCTAATAGGACGCTTCGCTGCTGATTACCCAATCTTATTTATTTTCAAACATTCACGCTTGTCGTTACCGACTACGTTGTAGTTAAATAAGCTCTAAGGGACTTCCAGCAATTAAGGAGATCATTTGTTCCGAGTATTTCTACTTCGGTGACACACTATTACTATTGTAAAACTATGTCAGTTAATTTGTATCCAATACCTAATTCTTTCTCGTATTCTGTTTTGACAATAACCACAATGTCATCTAGCTTACGATTGAAATTACCTACTTTCTGGATAGGTAACGATTTGCCTTTAGCATCAGGAATGGGTTCGTTACAAATAGCCATACAATGACGAATCAATTGATCGAACTCATCAGTAAATTCAGCAGCTCCATGATTGTTTGCTTGGATTGCTTTATACTGATGTAAAATACGTTCGCACCATTCTTTATAAGCATCGGCATATTTATTTAATTGTGCTAATACTTTATCAGAAACCGCAGAAGTAGTTTTATTTTGTTTGTAAACGATGATATCGATTACACGCGCACCAACACCGTTACCGTCTAAACCAATATCTGTAATTGGATTAAACTTACGGGTTGATTTTTTAGTAAACGAAATTGGAATAAGCTCTGGTCGATATTCTCGTTTAGCCATGATGATACCTTCGTAAGCTTCACCAGTAGGGCGACAATACTCACCAATATCTGGAATTACTTTATAGTTATCATCATCGCCGTAAAGATTTAAAGGAAACTCTTTCTCCCCTAATTCCATTGTACGGGTTACGTATACCTTGGTTTTGATCTGACTAACAATGTCTTTAGAAACCAAAATAGAATCCTCAATGGTTCCTTCTAAAGATGAATACAATGTTAACAATTCTCGACCAGGACAATAGTTACCGTCTGGTCTTTTAGCTGGTGAATCGTAAAGAATCGTTCCTTTTGGAATAGACGCACCTACTCGAATATTCGATGCATCTGGTGTTGGTTTATAAGGGAATCCAAACTTAGTATGGTTACTACAAACACGTTCGATATTGATAATACCATATAGTGGCTTACTGGTATCTTCGTCAAATGTTTGATAGATTACGACACGTTGTGGTGAGAATTGAATTCCATTAAATGAACTAGGCGTATAACGATCCACAATAGCTACAATATTGTGAATGTTGTGTTCTGTCTTAATGGAGTAAGTGTATTTCCCTATCTCTTGAGAAAATCCCGTCTGGATAGAATCAGGTTCTGCGCCATTTATGACGTAATGTTGTGAGAATGCCGATGCTTGCATCTGCGCTCGAGAAGCAGATACAGTATCGCCAAATGAATTAAATGCGGTCATGCCGCGTAACTCCAGTCTGTTCTGGTTTAATTCATGACTCATGTTCAAAAATCCTTTAATAAGGTTGGGATAAAAATGTGTAAATTTACTTAATTTGCTATATAGCAATATAATGATATATGTTTGAAAGGTTTTTTAAGATGTCCTTACTAAACGATACATTCGATGACTCAGGATACGGTCACGAAGATTTTAAAGTGGTGATTGAAGACCACCTCCCCATTCTTTCACGCAGTGATAATATTGAAAAAATCATTCCAGTAGCGCCTATCGATGCAGCACGTTGGGAATATGATTTCGAAGGATTACTGCGTTTCCTTGGTGTACAACCACAATACCACTGGGCTACGATGCGAGTCAATGGATTGTACAGCTCTGATGAATACCGAGCAGATATGATGCAGATTAAAATTCCTAGCAAAGAAATTATTGATCGACTTTACAACTATTACAACACGGTTATTCGTAGAAGTGCTGGATAGTTGTATTCCTATTATAATTCGGAACTAAAAATAATAATCTGAATAACCAAAACACTAGATTACTCTCCTCTACCCAATAAAGGTAGAGGAGAGTAGTCATTATGTTTTATCGTTTAGCGATACCAAATAATTGACTTACGTTTTGTGTAGGTTGATTAAATTGGTTATAACCGCCAAACGGTTGCATTTGACCCATTGGTGATTGTCCACCGAAAGGAAGCATTTGTTGTGGTTGACCATAGAACTGATTCTGTGGTGCCATGTACATGCCGTTTGCTCGTGGATCGTATTGAGATACCATTGGTTGCAAATGCGCCGGTACCTGTTGAACAGGTTGAGGATATCCTTGAACCATTTGTGGTTGCATCATTTGTGGTTGCATTGGTTGTTGGATAAACTGATTACCTTGTTGCATTACCGGTTGCTGATATTGCACTTGTTGTACAGGTTGTTGGTACATTGGTTGTGGTTGTACTGGCTGTGGCATAAATTGATTTTGTGTCGTAGCCTGTTGAACCGGTTGTTGTACCTGTTGTACCTGAGGTGCTTGCTGTACGGGTTGTTGTGGAATAGGTTGTTGGTATGGTGACTGTTGTACTTGCGGAGCTTGAGCTTGTACTGCATTGCCAGTACTTGGTGTAGATACCGTATCCCATTTCTTAACAGGTTGTTGAACTGGAACTGCTTTATTCGCTTCCTCAACAGAAATATTACCTTCATTACCCTCTTGCAAAGGAATCATTACGTATTCTGATTTCCATTTAGATACGGAGAACTCATCTTCGATCCAATCAATATCAGAATACACATGAGACAATTCTTCTTCAGCTACTGCTGCAGCAACAATAGGATAAGAACCAGAGAAGAATACCTTAGCAATACTGTTGGTGTGTGCTGGCAATGTTTTCAAAGAACGAATGAATGCTTCAATGTAAGGAGCGTCTGTCGCGTCAGAAGTACCATACAAACTACCTTTATCGATATCAGGCATGAAAACATCACATACTGCTTTTAATGTTTTCAAATCTGCTTTACGAACAGGAACGCCAAATACTTTTGGTTTGTAATCTTTAGACTTCTCGCAATATTCAATAGTCTTATTGATTTCATCAACCAATGGAGAAGACCACATCGCTACGCGAGAGTATTTACGATTACCAATCGTTACACCTTTACGCAATGATAAAGTAGCTGGAGTATTGGTACCGCCTTGTTTTGCTAAATTGGTAATAATCTTACCAAAGTTTTCTGCAAATGTTTTATCGGTTTTACCAAACTTACCAATAATCTCCAATTGCTCTGGAGTCAGTTCGTTGTGCTTACCAAAACTAGACAAGTCTACCAATGTCGTCATCAAGTAGGCTAATTGTGCACCATAATGACGAATGAATTCTTTACGAATTACTGACAATACTCGTGATTCAGAACGAGCCAGGTTTTCGATAAACGGATGGAAAATAACATAGCTGGCTACTTGAGGAGAATTAAGATTCTCTCGTGTTGGGAGAACCATGTAACGATGTTCGTCTCCAAACTTAATTCCCAAAGGAATCATTTTATTATTAAATTGACGTTTTACCATGCCTGCATCGTCTACATGCAAATTACATGTATTCAGGATGCGTTGGTAAGTTTCTAACATATTCATGTTATTTCCTTAAAAGTGTTGTTTTTGGTTATCTGGAGTTTGAACTGGAGATCCCCAGTTCATTGCGGTATTAACGTTATCGTTATTACCCATCATTGGCGTACCCCATCCTTGACGACTAGAACCACCAAATAACTTCTCATCAAATACATCCGTAACGATATTCATTGCTGCATTAATATCGTTAGAGTTGTGTCTAAACAAGTCACTATTTGTGGTCAAGATAGGTGAAATGATTGAGTCAGCAAACATTGGGAATACGAATGCTTCTTCAATACCATTATCGTACTTCAATCGAATAAAGATATCAATACCCATATCCGCACGAACATACAAACTGAAACCAGCATTATTATTACGAGATACGATCGGACCCAACTCATCTGTCAGTCGTTGACAATAAGACGGGATGAAGTTTCGATAAGCTAGAGTTTGATTAAAGCCACGAACATCACTGATCTTAGTATCTGTCTGGAACGATGAAACAGCTCCACCAACCATTACGGGCAACATATTTGTCGTTGTAAATTCAATCGAAGTTAATGAAGCACTTGTCATGAATGAAGTAACAATATTCGACACCACTACCGCCATGATTGATTCAATCGTTGGTTTATCCCACATACCTTGGTATTGTGTTGTTTGATAACCTTTATCATCAACTGCCATAATTTGGTCGATCATTGGATTAATCTGTGTTAAGAATCCAAAATCAAAACAAGCAATACGTTGACTAAAATAGTTATACAACGAATTCATGAAGATAGAATTGAAAATAGATGGGTCGGCTACGGCTGCTCGTACTTGATCTTGTGCAATGATAGGATCCACCATGCCGGATGTCGCGTCGGCATTAATCGAAGTTGCCATATTCTCAATAATTTTAGAGAATACATTCGTTGGCGAGTTATTATTGCGGTTAGTAAGTACGGCTGCGTTTTGTACTTGACGATAATCAGAACCAATGATAGGTGCACTACCAGTAGGTGGAATACTGGATAAACCTTCCACATTACTGTTTCGAGCAGACTGAATCATGTTCTGCGGAGTCATTCGCCAAGTAGTGGCTCCTAAGTAAGCATCTGTAGAAAATCCCCCACCAATAACAGAATAACTGTTAACAACAGTAGGTACAACGATTCCGTTGACAGAACGTTGAGATAGCTTAGTTACTGCATTTACATAGAAAACAGTATCTGGAGCAATATGGATTGTACCACCATAACCACCTTGTCCATATGTCGCATCACAACGGTCAGTATATCCAGTAACCAATTCACGAGTTGCTAGATTATCGATAGTTGTTTCAACAACCATGATAAACGTATAGCGATGTTCTTTCCAGCCGTTAGGCATTGCTACGCTTACAGAACGACCTTGATAACTTTCTACTCGATCTGACGGCATGATGAAATCATTACATGCTTCAGAGATTCGACTGGTCGGAATACGTCCATTAAACTGATCCGTCATTTCACGAATGTTATTTTCTACCGTATTTGTCATTGCGGTACGATATGGACGCAAGTACTGATCCTGAAAACCGTTAACACGGACAAGTTTCAAAGATTCAATTCTGAAATTGATTCGTTGACCAGCATTTCCAGCAATGGAATTATAAGATGCCATATGTTTGTTCCTTTACAGTTAGATATCTTCAATTAGCTTTTGATTTGCTTCGATGAAGAGCATTAATTCAGCAATACGATTTCGGATATTAGATTGTACAATCAAACGTCCTTCTTTTGTTTGGATTTTGTTCTGGGCTAACCATGAATCGGGTAAGGTTAGTAACCAGTTGGTTCCAGAAATTTCTGTTTCAATTAAACCAATACAACCAATCGCAGACATATTGCGTTTTTCAGATTTAGTATTTCCAGCTAAATCAAATCGTTTTTCCAACATTTCCTGAATTGCTGGAGTGATGTTATCCCGATGCGAATAAGGAATGTGGATTTGGTCAAAACGTGGTTCTAAAGAGATTGCTGAAATAATCGCTGCAAATTCGTAAAACTCACGATACCAAAGAATTGCTCGAATGACCGCAATCAATCCAATAAACTCTTCCAATTCAAGAGAATCGAATATCACGGTATTAACCGATTCATCAACTAACCATTTCAAAATAGTTAATTGTACTTCCTGCAACGGTTTAGAATAACCATCTTCATTGGACTGAATAGACAAATCAAACTTAGTACGCATTGCGTCAAGTGATTCGTAATAAAGTTCAATCGGAAGATCTGGACAAAGTGTATTGATTAATTGAGCATGGTCATTAATTGCCATCTTCAGAAAAATCTTATCATCCGACAATAGGTTACTACGAGCATAACCCACATCTAAAATAGATTGTGAATTACTTTCTGAAAAACTATTGTTATCCGTAATAGGATTTCGCTTAATCTGTACTTGATTAGGATCCGTAGTAGACGGCTTAGAAATTTGTTTAATCTTAGAACGATACAAATAATAGATATCTTTAATTAACTGATAGCTACCATCTGCACCAGAAATATCCCCTAATGTAACTTTCTTTAAAACAATAATGGCATACATGTAGTTTTGGAAATCTTCTTCAGATAATCCAGATACAACGATATTATTAATATCTGTTTGTACCTTTGTATTCGCCATGAATTCTTTTAATCGTTGCTCTGCACGACAATCATCTAAAACGGTACCATGCAACATTTCCATTGCATATACTTCTTTAGCATTCCTGCCGTATTCTTCACGTAATCGACGATAGGTTACTTCACCTAATACAGGTGCTGCCAATCGCAATGCGAAAGAATAAATCACCAATTCCAAATAGTCTTCGTATTCGTAAGTTGTTTCTTTCGGTACTGCAATTCTATTCTCGTCGTATCGAGTAGATGGTTTTGTGGTTACGTATACTGGAGTATTAGGGTTAATAATCCACATCTTGATTTCTTCTAGAGAAATCATGTCGTATACTTTTACAAAAATCTTATTTAATTGTTGTAAAAGAAGTTCCACGTTATTAACCGTATCGATTGTATTTCTTAGATCCTTATAATAACCAAACAGTTCACTTTGCCACGCTTGTGGTTTTGTGGTGATCCATTGGTTAAATTCATTATAAGGTGATGCTGCGGTTTCAACATCATTACTGTCTTTTCCCTTAATGTAGTAAAGAGAACTGAAAGTAACTGTTTCAGAACCATACTTCACATGTATCGATGCTTTGTTTCCTGACATGTCAAAATAAAGTTGTGACACGATAGTTTCCTTTTTGATTGTTAACAAACTAAAGTATAAGGATACGTCTACCCTTACAATATAATATTATATTGTTGTAATAATTTATACTAAACTCTCTAGAGGCTTGCGGGCCTCTAGAGTAGTGTAGCATTAAAGATTAAGGAAGCAAAGAATCGAAATCATCAGCAGCAGAAGTATTACCACTAGATTGACGATTACCGCTATTGTTATTACTACCAGACTGACCACCTTCTTTTTCAGAATCTTTATCGACAAATTCTTGAGTCAAGACATTTGCCAAAATCAGTTTAGCATTATTAACAAATTGAAGCATCATGCGTTCAGAAGCTTCTTTAGGTTCGATAGGTTCGTTAGAGTTAATGTCGTAAATAACAATATCGCGATCCAGTTCAAAGTTAAACTTAACTCGACCATGAGTATTGTTAATAGCAGAGATAAAGTAGATACCATTCTTATCACGACCTATCAAGATCTTACCGATCTCACGACGTTCTGCTTTATCCATGTCTTTGAACTTAACATAGCCAAAGATAGAAGAAACGATTGTACGTGCTTCACCATCAAATGGAAGCTCTGACAATTGTACCAATCCTTGCAAGATTGCCAAGAATGATGTAATTTGACCGTCTTTAAAATCAAACTTAATTTGTTTTTGTCGGCGTTGTTTGTCTTCGGACAAACCAGTATATACTGTTAAATGCAATACATTGCCAGTAACATAAAGGTTAAAGGAAGCTACGGTTTTCTCTTCGTTACGACCCCACAAAGACATGATACGAGTATGGGTAATATTACGACGATACTTAGAAGCAAATTGTTGTTGTTCAGCCATTTTAAAAGTCCTATAAAAGGTTTAAAGTGAAATGTAATTGTGTTTCATTAAATAAGCAAGTAGTGAATTTATTCACATGCCTGTGATGACATCTAATAATCGATGACGAATTTGATAATCTTTAATAGATCCGATGTTCATGCGTATCTTATCTGTAGTAGTAAGAGGTGTCCATCTATTTGCTTTTGCTAATTCGATTATTGTCTGTCTAAATTTTGGTACTTTAGTACGAAATAAGGTTTTGTCTCCTAAAATAGTCAATAAGTCTAATCTAAACGGCATCGGAGGAACCGCAGAATGATTTTCGTATTTAGTGTACCATAGCTCTCGACCTTTAATTGCTCCTGTATGTGTTTCCAGTAGTTTTAAATTACTGAACTTCCTATAAGCGGTTAAGTCGTAAGCATAGCTTGAAATGATGAATGTTTTTCTTGTCTCTCTATCAGTAATCTGGTTATTATAGATACGAATCATGTGGTTACGATCTGACACATTATTAATATCCATTCCTTGGTTATATCGTTTTAAAACAATCTCCAAAGTTCTAACCATTCTTTTTGTGTAGTTTTTCTGTAGTTCAGTATTATCCATTCTTAGCAATACTTCATTATTAATGGTTCCTAATCCAAAATAGTTAGGTAAATAATAAACTACTTCTAAACCACGACATTCATTTCGACAAACATCTCTAATCATTTCCATTTCAAATATCAATGCTTCTGCTAATTGCATATCTGAAACTAAATCATGTCGTATTCTGGGGATTGCTCCCCAGAGATTACGAAATAATGTTTTGACATTTATCCAGATTACTTCTGTCTCTAAATAAGGAGGTATCTTGTGTTTCAGATCATCATGGATGTTTAGTAATGATTCAAACGCTAACGAAGTACCAATAGATATTGGCACTTTACCTTTCTCTCGTTCATTAGTGAAATCCATGATTTAGTCCTTAAATAATAGTTTGTAAGTATTCTGGTATTAATTTAATAAGCTCTTTAGAATTACCACGTTCTACTGCTTTTCTTTCAATCAACTCAATAATGTTATTTTCATTAATGATTAATGGAACGTATTCATTCTCTGTAGAAAATACTTCTTTATCTGTTGCAATAACACTTTTATCAGTAACTACTTTAATAGACCAGTTAATTGATAAATACTCCGTTTTCAAAGTAACAAATGATCTATCGGCAGTAATAGGATGTCCTTGCTCGCATTCTATCCTAACTTTACTATTCTCTGGTAGTTTATTAACAATTCTTTTAATCTTATCTAAAGAATCATCAATATTCAATCCAGTAACAGTAATGGTCTTATAAATTGTCGCAAGTTCATTTTCAATAAATTTTGCTTTGAAACTATTATCTACATCCATTACGAAATCAATCATTCCTTTTGGTTCTTCTTCACCGTGTCTTAAACGAGAAAATGATCCAGGAGCAATAATCCTATCGAATGTAGAATGTGTATGGACATGACCAATAAATATTGGTCCTTTTACAATAGATAAATAATTATCTTCTATGTGTTTGTGATCAGCAGAAATTTCTGGTAGTTGATATTGGAAGCAACCGTGCATTACCGCCATGTCTATTTTTGATAACTGTTTTTCTTCCATTATTTCCTTAACTCTCTGATAAGTGTCATCAGGAGAGGAACGAGGACGATCAGGAATAAACAAAACATGAATATCAAGTTTGTCAATATACTTAATGTCGACATCTTTAACAAATATTAAATCGGCACCTATACCGGAATTTTCATTAATGTGTACAAACTTCTCCATTTGTCCAGCATCGTGAAGAGGAGTACCATCCACGATAACCAGTAAACAATCATGTTGTTTGTGCCACTTTAATAAGTAATAAATTGACTCTTCAGTCGTGAATGTATCAGGATGATTATTGGGCATTAACTTATCCCAATAGTCACCATCCAAAACAGTAATATCGTAGGAATAAGAGTCTTTAGAAAAAGGAAAGTAATATCTCACTTCTTCGAATATTTTCTCTGAAGGTGTTTGAGCATGGCAAAAATGAACATCACCAAACACTCTTCCTTTTATTGGTCTTAACATCTCAAATTCCTTATCAGTTTATCTTTAGAATACGTCTTCAGAAGAAAAGATATTACTGATATTATTTTTATTTTCATTTACCTGAGTTTCTTTTTTAGTCTCAGTACTGTTGACATTTTTATCAATAACGCCCATGAATCTAAAGAACTCTTTCCATTTCTCTTTATGGGCATTAATGACATCAGAATCTACACGAGATACTAACGCATCGTAATAGTTCTTACGTTCGGCATTACCGATCTCATGATAGTTCTCGGCATATTGGTTAATCTGTTGTAGTGTATTACCTACTGTTTTATCATCTGGATCTACTGTTTCTTTTTCACTAGAAACCAAATTATACAAACCATCTGGATACAAAGAAGGAACTTGTCCGATTACTTTACCTTTGTGGGTAAGATTTACAGGACGATACATACCACCTGCAAATTCTAACCAAGTATCCATAGAGTATTGATCATTTTCAGAAACATAGCCGCAATGAAGTGCTAGAAAATTCTCGATATAATCATTTACATCAATACTAGACAATTCAGTATCGATCTGATGTCGAATGTCTTGAATCGTTTGCATGTGTTCTTTAATAGCGATATTCATTGCTTCTTCAGTACTGGCTACATCAGCTTCAGCATTGTTTTTCTCTATATCGATTAAACTAACTTCTGACATTATTATCCACCTTTATTAAATTTATCCAATGTGTATTTAAACACACCGCCTTCGTACATTACTGGTTTATTCATTTCGATATAACCTTCTTTATCGTTTACTGTTACGGTCAAGAATAAACCAATTCTTGCTTCGGGCAGATCCATGAGATCTTTCTTATTACCCTGCATATCTGCTAACGATACTTCGACATTAACAGAATTAAAATACTTGCTTAAGTAAGTAAACAGATAAGATTCCATTGTCGAACGTAATGATTCGACATCATTAACATTATCTGCGTTGATTACTTGATATGTTTTAAACATACGATAGTAAAGAGAAGATTGTGAACCATCTGATGTAAAGAAATTTGCTAACAATCTATCTAATTTAATATTGATGCCTCGATCTATCCATCCTATACCATCTAACGTAGGAACTAACTTTACGTCTGGGTCATTATTCGTAAATGCCATTTACTTAACCTCAACAATACAAAGTAAAAAAAAGAGTAGGTAGTATTTCTACCTACTCAATTTACAATTCACATTATAAGAAATTACCATCAATACTGGTTGGGTCAATAATACTATCGTAATCTTCTTCATCAGAAGAATTCGAATGAATCAGATTGTATAATGTATTCCAGTTTTGTTTGATAATGAATTTCTCATTGATCATGAGTTCAGGAAGTTCTTCAACCTCATCATTGTAATACTGAATAATGACATCATCAGAATCTTCACTTTCCCAATTCTCATCACCATACTGAACAGCACCTTGCATTACATTTTGGAAATATGGATCTCGCTCACCAGTTAATTCTGGATAAGTTCGTTCTAACTTCCAGCCTTCCATACGTCCTGATGTAAATTCTCTCAGGAAATAAGGATTACTACAAATGTAATGCTGGTTATTCAGTGAAGCCATACGGAAATCATCAACCGTAGCCAATTTACGCACACCTTCATCAAACATATTACCAGTACTGTCCAGGTTATTCTTAGCCAAAGTAATGGATCTCATAGCCGATGCATTAAAATTAGACATCAACTGATTTTGAAATCCAGCAGCAACATCACCATAAGTCGCCGTTAAGCTGGCAATTTGGCTCTGAATAAAATTTGCGGTATCTTGAGATATTGCTCCGTACATGTGGTTACGCATTGCATCACGACCACCTGTAATTAACATAGCCATAATACTTCCTTTCGACGTTTAGTCCTACGCTACAAACTGAGACATGAAATCTAACTGTTCTTTTGTAGGATTTTGTTCTTTTGTCATGGCTACCGCAATAGACATGGTTGTGGGTTTAGGTAATGAAGTTACGCCATCAGCCATATAAGGCTCGATCAAATTGTTTACGGAGTATTTAGGCTCAAATGGCTGTAATGCACGTGCCGTAATATTATCCAATAACAATAAGAAATTCTCTGTGTCGCCATCGAAATCACCATTATACAGCGGAGCAATAGGACCAGATGTGGATGCTGACATATCTCTAGGATCTGTCTTAATCCGAGTGACTCTTAATAAAACAATAGAACCATGTTTTAATGTTGGGTTACGGTTAAGTAAAATCGGAATACCTTTTTCACCACAAGGTGCTCTAGACTCATCAATAAGTTCCGTCATGATTTTGTGAATTTCTTCATTATAAACCATTTGGTACTTAGTCATGATCGCCATTACTTTATTCGAAGAATATCCTTTCTTATAAAGCTTAGATCGGATATGTGGTCCAAGTAATGACATTGCACCTACCCATGGTAACCATACTTCATCAAAACGATGTGGTTCTGTAATTGCCGTTACCACAAATCGAGCAGAGAAGTGAGATCGTGTGGCGTCAATATGTTTACGGAATAAACCATATTTCTTACTTAAGTAATTAGGGTCAATTTCTTTACCATAATACTCAGCCATCTCAGATAAGAATTTCGAAGTTCTTGACTGCTTTGTTTTTGCTGACGTTTTACTTCTTAAATTCTCATCGTTATCAATACCTACCATTCTTCGTACTGCTTTTAATAGCTTAGGTGTTGATGCGTCTACCCATTGTTTACCATTAGACTTCTCAATAATCGTCAATGCACGGTTAGGTATTTGTACATACTGTACCCATACATCTTTACGATTTTCCATAATCAAACGATAAAGTTCTGGTCCGCGTTCTAATGCCCGTGTATTAAACTCTGGATTTAGCAATAAGAATTCCATGTAACGATCAAAGTTATCGTAGAAAAATTGATAACTTCTTACATTTAAACCATGTTCATCTAATTTCTGTAATGCCTTTCTAATAGGTGCTGACATCTTTGTTAGTTTTGGCTTATAATCAGGATCAGTAAGCCATTGTAACAAATTAAACTTAAAAGATGAGCGTTGTAGGTAAGTTTGTAACTGATACCAGATTTTAATATTCATTAAAGCAGGAACGCCTTCTGGTGCTCTTACCCAAATCTTATCATCTAAGTTATTTGTTACAATTTCCTCTACAACAGTATCGCATTTCTTACATCGTACACCCTTATACATTTTCATGGACAATGCACCACAAGAACATCGTGGTACGTTATCAAAAACCTCACCTACTTCCAACATCAATAAACTATTGATGGTTGCTTTGTCTTTCTGGGAGCGATTTGGAAGATCATTAACAATAATCTTAGCACAAGTTGTATTGTTATAAATCTCATCGCTATTCACGTATTGTAAGTAAGTTCCCATTTATAAACATTCCTCATGTAGTTAGTTCGTTCAAAAATAGATCATCAAAAAATATTTGACTTCTAAAAAATAAATTTAGATGAACATAATACAAAACCCCTGACTCTAATTAAAGAGTCAGGGATTAGTATTACCGAACTACATTAGGATTAGTAGTGTGGGCGATGTTGACTGAAGTTAAACGCACCCATACCACTGGTACCAGTAGTTGCACGACCGTAGCTCAAGTGAGCATCGATATTGCTGATCATCGCGTTGTTCACGTGAGTAGCAAATTGTACTTGGTTAACTGGAGTAACAGTGTTGCTGTTAATCAGGTTCAGACCAGCGATACGCATTGCATTTACCAGAGCACGTACAAAACGAGAATCAAAGTCAACACGTACACCGTAGCCAGTGACTTTAGCAGAAGGTGCTTGACGTTTGATAATGTCTTGTTGGATACCCAAACGTTGCAGAGTGTTCAAAGATGGATCTACAGAAGCGTAGTTCCAGTCAGCGATAATCGCCATATTTTCTACAGAACCATTGATTTGGTTCAGCAACAGACGACGGTCGAAGTCTTGAACAGAACGAATAGTTTTCAGGGTATCATTGTAGTAAGAACCTACCAAAGTTTGACGATCACGCAATGTAGTTACCACACGACCATCACCACCCAGTTTTTGGTATTCGGCAGTAAAGGCACCGTTAGTCAACAAAGTAGCCAAGTCAATCAGGAAGCCGTTGAAGGAACCTGGTTTCACAGCATCTTCGTAAGACTCGATGGCTGCTTGCAGAATGGCATTGTATTTCCATTCGCCAGCAGAACCCAGACCAACTTCCAGAGAGAATACTACATCTGGACGGAAGTAAGTGTTCAGTACGTTGATCCATGCGGCATCGTTGAACTCAGGGCTATCAACAGGGATTGGTTCAAATTTAGGCAGACGCAACATTTGAGAAATGTCGTAACCCAAACCAGCTACTGAATGCAAGCTGTTAGGAGCTTGTTGTTTTGGATTCAGCGCAGTCATTACCCACCAGTAGTTGTCCCAAGATGCAACCACACCAGCTACCAGACCGAACAGGATGTTACCCATGGTTTGGTATTCAGCAGGGTTAATAGAAGTAAATACCACGTTAGTTACGTAAGTACGAGTTGCTTCTGCTGGAGTTTGCTGACCAGTTACTGAACCAGCTTGACCATAAGCAAAGCCAGTGGAAGACCATGGGCACATATTGCTTACATTAGTATTTGCGTTAGGAGATACCGGCAAGATGTCGATATAGCCAGTCACGCTAGATACTTCACGAGCAACACCACCATCACCCAGGAATGAAGTAGAAGAATTGTTATTCTCTACACGGCCAGTTACGGTGTGGATGAAGTCAGCACGGATAGGTTGGTTTGCTTCATCAAATACTGGAGCCGTATTCAGTTTGCGTTCGCAATACAGGATCTCGGATGAATCATGGTCTGCAAAGTTCATGTCGCTCAGTTTGCGATCACGACGATTTTTCTCATAGCTCGCACCAGTAACACATGCCATCAGGTAGTTGATCAAAGAACGCAGTACAATGCTTTGGTCTTTCAGATTTACTTCGTCTACGAACAAAGTAGAACCACCGCAGTATACAGTATCTTCTTTGTACTTGTCTTTTACGACAGTAACAAACAAGTTGATCAGTTCAGGCGCATTGAACATTTGGCTAGGCAAGATGTCGATGCTGAATTTACGACCGCCCAAATCTACTTGTTGTTCACGCAGAGTGTCTGTAGATTTACAGATAGCTACAGCATAAACACCACGCAGGTTTTTAGATTTTTCGGAATCATTTTCATCACGAACAGTAACCAGCATTACATCCAAAGGAAGCAGGCGATGGTTTTTACGGTCGAGTGGAATAATACCAATGTCGATACCGTTTACGGTGAAACGTGATTCAATCACCTCTTTCAGAGTTTTCTCAAAACTCATCAAGTCATTGTTGATGACGTTGAAACCAGCAAAGCCACCGTTACCAGTGAAAGTGAATGGACGTGCATTGCCCAAGTTTTTGTTATCGATTTCGATACCCATAATTAATTTCCTTTAAAGAAGGGTTGTTTTACAATTAACGTTAATTGTAATAAGTCGTAAAGTAACGTTGATTAGATTACTTTCCATTCCCTATTACACATTAATAATATAGAGTTAAATATTTTTTAAAACAATTAAAACGCTATATTAAAATGTTCGTTTATTTGAAATGAGATAATATATCTCCCTATACTGACCCAGTTAGAGTCAGTAGTTTAATCTATCATATATAAGGTAGTAGTGCAGAAATTTATTCATAACGATATTTTAAACCGTTATACGTAAATCTTCATATGACCGTCTATTACTTAAAAATTTTATTATATTAAAAAGAGTTCAGCTAATGTTTAATATTGTTGGTATCACGAACCGGATACGTAAAGAAGAAACCTGGCATCTTAAGTTTGCAAACAGGGTTATCGATAACAGATTAAAACGAGCCATTAACTGGTATCGTAACAATTATTATTACGTAGCTGGTCAGCACATTCTATATCGTGTTTTACATCACTTGGATATTGGGGAAAATATCCCTGACGAATATATTGAACAGTATGTTAATAATACTGTTTTTACTAAAGCCAATGCTTTAGGTTTTACTTCTTATCGTAGTGTGGGTCGTTTGCACTACGGTAACTTTTATGGCCCTAATACTACTGAAGTTATTTCCATAGTAGAAAATAGATGGGATTGGGAATATGTTAAAAAAGAATGGCAAGAACTAAGTCCTGTTATTGTATTACGTCATGACCAAACCCATATCTCTTATAACTTAATGACAATTAAGAATTATGTTGATAAACCAGGATTTGCAATTATTCAGATTGACATCAATTTATTGGTAATGCAATACTTAGCTTGGCGTATTCACCATAAACGAATTAAAGTAGTTAACCCTGAACATAAAGTTCCTGCCATTGGTTATTTCTTAGGTATGGTTGTTCTACCTAATATGCTTCCTTCCCATTTGAATCAAGTTATTATTAATAAAAACTGTATGTTAACAGATGATAGTATTTCACCAACTATTGATTATGTTGGTACTTCTTTCTACGTTAATACTTCTTCTACAGAACTTGATCAAGATATTAAGGAGATCTTTTCTAGAGCCAGAGGTGGTAATTTCAATATTGCTAAAATATGCCAAAACATTCATGGTATTGGCGATGTTAGAGCAATTACATTTATGGATAATCCTCCTATTCTCTTAAATAGACAAAACAAATGGGTTTACGTATTAGCAATGTCTCGTTTCTTAAGACATTGTTTAAATACTCCAGCGCAACCATACATGTATGTCAATAAAGGCTATGTTAATCGATTAAAGTACGAATTGTTAAGTTTAAAAGGTGGTAAGGTATTTGATGATTATCGAATCTCTGATCTAAAACCTCTATACGAAAAAGAAATAGCTTGGTTATTTAATTTGTAAAAAAAAGAATACTCCTCTACCCAAATAAGGGTAGAGGAGTATATATTACTTATTGTTGTTCTTGATTGAACAAACCTTCTGATTTCATACGGTAACCTTCCAGTTCCCATACTTTTTCAATAGCGTCATCGAAAGCAACTTGACGACCGATCTCTTCGTCAAATTTACGAGGATCGATACAAGCAGAATCACCAACTACTACGAAACCATTCTTCAGAGTGATTGCACAAATAGTCACTGTTGAATCTGGAATGCGGTGATAGTATTCTTTCACTACCAGTGCTTTCAAATCGTCTTTAGTCAAAAATACGATATCAGACATTTTTTATTTCCTTTAAGTTTAGGTTAGGGTTATAGAATTAATAGTAATCAGAAATTAACTTACTATTAAATTTATCAAAGAAGAAGAATCCTACTGCCTCTAACGCAATATAATAAGGCGCACACAAGTTAATCACAATATCGCGTTTAGCCACAACAGGAATGATTTCTTTTGGAATAGGTTGTGATGTAAAGACTGCATAAGGTACGTTAATTGTACCTAAATAATCTTTCTTTCTCTTCTTAAGATTCTCACGAATATCATTCGCCAGTTCTTTATTTTCAAAAGAATCTAACCACTGTACCATTTCTGTTTTGTTATTGATGTCTAACTTAACATTAAAAGAAGAATATGGCGGAGGATCAGTCATGCCATAGTGTTTACCAAAAGTCTCATTCCAGAATGTATAGTTAGCAAAAGGAGAAGCATCTTCTTCTTTCTTATACGATTCTTTTTCTTTGATCTGGGTAGATCGATAATAAATCGGTTCACCTTTCTCTAGGGAATGAATAATTTTCCTTTCAGCATCAGCTACTTCTTTTAAAACATCCAGTACTTTAATCTTTTCATCGCTATGGAAATTATATAGTTTTTCCATAATCTTTTCAGCGTGTTTAATGATGTCTTGAGGACTATTTGAATTCCTCATGTGGACACCTTTTTTCTCAATATCTAATTCAGAATAAACATTACCTTCTTGAATAGCGATTGTAGCGATATAGTGTTTGGTACGATTTAAATTAACGAAAATAACAAAGTTAAATTCATTTTTCATCGCAATACCCCAGATATACTTTTCAGGTACACCTAGGTTTGCGGACATCGTAGCTAATAAATGTTTTAAAGTTAATGAAGACAACATTACCATGGCTGAATACACACCTGTAGATAATTGTTTATCTTTATAACCTCTAGACTTATTAGTGTACCATTTTGTCCAAGCTTCTGTTGTAAAGATAGATGAGTCAGTATCTGACATCAATACTACTTTACGTAAAATAGCAGGAAGCATGGCTAATGAGGATGGTAAATGACGAGATCTTAAGAATGTCTGAATGTAATCTTTATATTCTTGGAAAACATGATAAGTATTAATGACTTGTGAAGCCATTGTAATCACTGTATCTGTCTTAACATATTCAGATTCTCGCTCACCAATAACTTTATCAGAGTGTACTTGAATAGCATGGATCTTGATTTCATCCAATGCACTATTAAAGATACGTCCAGCTTCTTCGATATCTAATCCAGGAATCGGATCTACTTTTTCTGAAAGCTTACCAATAAAAGTATACATGAATTCTTCATTAAATCGTTTCATTGCATGTAAGTCGTAAATGTAAGCAATGCAAGCTCTTTCTTCACGAGTACATTTGGTAATAAACTCTCTAATGATTTGTTCTTTCTCTGGCCATCTCCAATAGTTACGCGTACTTTCTAAGATGTACTCGAACAACTCTTCTGAATTAGGGACATGAAGATTATATTTATCAATAACTGCTTTTACTTGTTCCAAATCAATATTAGTGGTCAGAGCGACTAGATTATTGATCGTAACATCTGCCGAATGATAATGTCGATTACCACCTAACAGTTTTTCATTATTTGCATTAGCATATCCAGAAGTCATCCTACAGTTAGAAGTCAATACAGGATGCATCGAGATACAATAGATAGGTGTTGATGGTAATGATGAGGCACCAGAAATGGAGTTAATAGAACGCTTAATGTTATTCTGACCATTATTGGCAAATGCTTCACCTACTGAGTTACCCATCTGCTTCATTTGAAACTGTCGTTTCTTTAAAGCTTTACGTTTAGGAAATGCTTCTTCCACGTATTGAGAAATGTAAGACATCTTACGTTTGTGTGGCATAAACGTTGTAAACGTAGCGGCCATGATGTCTTCACTAACAAATGTTTCTTTTAAGTACTGTAACAAAGTACTGTCTACATCTTCGTACCGATCGCCATTTTCATCTTTACGAACACAATGTATCTTAGGATTTTTAATCGGAAATAAACCATCTGGTTTAATATTTTCCGCTACAAAACTTCTGGCATCTTCGTAAGGAATATCTTCCATAACCGATAGAAATTTTGCTTGTTGTTCAACATAATCGACTACTGGATTTAACTTTCTGGTGTATTCATTAGCATTTAATACGAATACATTTTCTTTAAGATCGTATTGATTTACATTAATTCCAGATATATCGTTAGGGTTCTTAGAACGTATGTTGTCCATTTGGGTCGTTCCTATATTTGTATTTTCAAAAAATAGGCAGGACATAGATAATTTTACACTCTACCCCAATAAGGAGTAGAGTGTATGTTTAGTCCGTTAGACGTCAGACGGTGCTCCCGACTGAAGGTTCTTTCAGGCTTCTGCAGCACCTTCAGGCTTAGCGTCTTTAGGTTTAACAGGTTTACCAGATGGTGTACGTTCAGGAGTATTTGCACGTTCGCCTTCGTTACCAGGGCCAGTAGGAGTCGCTACAGGAGGTACGAAACGACCAGAATCATCTACCGCACCATCATCAATACGACGATGTTCTTCTTTACCTTCTTTAGCTACAGGGTCAGCAGGTTTACCAGTAAGCATAGCAAGCTTAATGTTAGCCACTGCAGTAGCATCATCTTCTACATGAGGCAAAGTTTCTTCGTTAAATACACGTTTAGCGTTACGGATCAATGGAGAATCATCTTGAGAGATTTCACCTTTGAGCCAATAAACAATTTCGCCACCTTCATAAGCTTTTTTAGGTTGCTCTTTAGCCTCTTGGCTTTGTTTTTTGTCATCAGACATTTGTTTATCCTTTTGATCAAAATAAAATAAAATAATTTAAGATCTTAAATCTCATACAAAAACATATAAACTTACTCCCCTCGCCCCTAATCTAAGGAGCGAGGGTTTCGGTTGGGTTTGTAGGAACTGACATTTTTACTATCTAGTCTTACTGGATCTTTTGACAGGCGTGTTCAGGTTATCCAATACAAATTATTAATAGCCAATCTAGCACCCCTATAGAAATAACTTCTAGTTCGTCGCTAGAACATTATTCATGTCACATCAAAATGAAAAAAAAAGATGACTACAAGGGAATGTATTGATATAGATTATTCCTCGATGAACAGTAGTTGAGGAAGTGATCAACTAATCTAACATCAATAAGACTAAAGTATCTTGTTCATATATAGAGTGGTATTGAGATATTTTAACTTTCTGTTAGTACTAAGTTAAAGTTATTATAACCTTGTACAGCTAAAGCTCTGCGGATAATCTCAATATCTTCGATAGATACACCATCGATTGTTGCGATGATTCGATCCGCTCTGGTTTCTTGTAAAGTTTCTAAATTGATCCAGTCCATTGAGTAAATGGTCTCTAGACCAGATGAGTTTACAAGCTTAACATAGATCATTGTCATCGGATCATTATTGTATCCGACTGGTAGGTGTGGTCTCATTTGCTCGTGATAGGCAAAGATATCTACACCATTAGATATTGCATTCTGAGCATTAAGTACCGCTAAACATTTTGCATTTGCAATTCGAGTACCTAATACTTCAGGAGCATAAGTATCGAAAGAATAGATCTTACCGATCTGTAATTGTTTGGTGACTGCCATTTTAAATAGGACTCCAGGGATTTGTCTTAAATAGAATAATTGAATCTGTAGTATATCCGCCAATATGGTAACAGTTCACTTTCAAATATCCATCTTGCTGTAATACAGGTTCAGGTAGATAGAGTTTATTACTTACTGTCACTGAGATAATTGAACGATATAACTCAAAAGCAAGATGAGTTAATCTTTTTTCTATCTCAGGAGGGGCTTGTATCTCGGGATATAGATTCAAAATAGAGAACTCGTTATAAAAGTCCAGAACATTTTGATTTTGAAAGAGATGATCTTTCTTTCTAAATACATTATCGATTTCCATGATGTATAATCTAAATTGATTCTCAGTAAATCGAAAAGTATTTCTCATCAGTATCATAATTTTCTGGACATAATCCCCGTCAGTAATGTAGTACTTTTCAAATAAGTTACAATAATGAATCTTTAAGTTGTACTGAGGATCATCTGAAAAAGCAGTCATCACCATGGTTATTTATCCAAGTTCAAATTTTCTTTGCTAAATAAAATATAGTTATTCTGCGTAGAAAGATAATCACCTTTATCAAAAATGAAACGATAATAAACCGAAATTACTTGGTAGAGAGTGTCGTAAATCTGTATACCCATTGGGGTATTCTGATAATGTTCGATGTTCTCTACAAATGTATCGGTTAATAAAATGGTTTCCGTATTTACTTTTGCATCCATATCGACATTTCGATAAGGGCGATTTCTAGAAATGAAGTCCACCAACTGGTTAATGTTAATGTGGTGTCCAGTCATTTTATAAATTAAATCAATAGCGATATTTAGCTGACTCGGAATGTTTACGCTAAAAACGCATTTTTTGCCTAGGGACATATGTGTCTACTCCAATTATACTTATGGATCTTAAACAATAAACAGAAGCTAAAGGGATTAAGCTAATGTCTTCTTGCACTTGAATATAAACACATTCTTTATTTGTTATTCTTAATTCTTCTATTACTTCATTAACTAATACAGCTAAATATTTTAAAATATTATCAGCAACTTCTATACTCAATCCGATATTCGTAACGGTTTCTACGTATTTAGCATAGTAGTCTGAATTTCCTTCGGGATCAACCATTTCGTCATAAAGCTCATTTAAAGTAAGCAAAAAAAAGTGGTGTATGCTTTCATAACCACACTGACGAAGATCCCAAGAGGATAGCTTCTTATTAAGAAGCTCCTCTTGGAAGTAGGTATAAATATCAGTTAAGTTGATATTCCCTAGATAAGCTGTAGAGTACCTTTTTTTAGGAATGTTTAAAACAGGCACCATACCTAGTATTACTTTCTAAAATTAATTTATCAGTTTACACCAAATTTGTCTTTGCTTTTTATCCACCATTTCACTCACTAAATATTCAACATATTTTGGTGATGTATCACAAAGAAATTCTAATGGATTCATGTTTCCAAAGGTATTTTTATATTCTCTAGAAGTATCCGACCCAATCTTATCTTGAATATAATCTTGAATCATTTCCCACTCAATGATTCGATAATCACCGAGACTCTCTAAATAAATAAATCCTTCTTTATACACAAATGCATAAATCTCATGTGGAGACAATTCTGAGTTAGTAACAATATTCTCAATGATACGAATAACGTTATACATCAGAATAACTAATGGATTTTTATCCACTACTTCATCAGGAACATCATCTTTAAGAATATAACCAATATGTTCTGGAAATACTAAGCTTAAAACATATAAAGCTAAATCTCTTCTAGCCATTATCAACCTACCACAAAAACGTAATGGAAGATCCATTTTTAATGAGTGGTCAAAAATGTCTTTGAATATTGTTAGTGTCTCAGCATGGCAAACTCTAGAAAATGTAACATTCCCAAAAGGAGAATAAACTTTATTGCCATAACTGTCGTAAACTTGATGATGTCGAAAATAATTAAATGACTTAATAGTTCCTTTATATTCTTGTTGAGATTTTACACCGTCGATATTAACTAAGGTGTATGTCTCTCCTTTCGTAATAAGCTCTCTATAAGTTTCTTTATGGTAAAAACCAAAATCTTCGCTCTCTAATATTGGTTTATTATATACACCAATATTAACTAATTGAAGTTCGATATCTTCAAGAATTTCGCGAACATTTAGTTGAATAATTGACTTGTTTTCCATAGTGTGCCTAGTGAATAAATGTAATTGTTAAATAAAATGGATCGATGACAAAAGACATTGGTAATTTGATACCAATATCATTTTGATTTCTGTCTTCGATAAATCTACACAACTCAATGTCTTCTTGATATGCTTTATTCAAAGCACCTAATGTCTTAGAAAAGAAATTCTCAACATGTCCGCTTTTTATTGCGGAAACCAACATTTCTATTTCCTTACCTGTACTGTAATCTTGTTTTAGGTTTTTGTCGAATTGCAATAATAAATTAACCGTATCCAAAATTTGATATTGTTTATTATTAATAACAAAACAACCTAATCTTTCTAGCCAATAGTTAACAATAATATTAATACCAGCGTACCAAGACCATGTATCTTTCATGAAGCCAGCACGATTAAATTCTTCGGCATAGACTTTATCGATTCCTAAATTCACTAACCAGTTAAAACTAGATAATGTAAATTTATGGTTTATGATGTATTCGCCCAATGCTTCTTGAACAGTTTTGTCCATAGAAGATCCAATAGGATTTTCTATTAATTGATGCCCGTACATAAAAACATCTTTTATTGCTTTTTCTATATCGGGGATAAAGAAGGTTTGTTGCATAACAAATTCCTATACAATTAGAATATCGATCATAAATGCTCAAAGTCTGTAAAAATAAGCTTATACGGACTTTTAATGTTTCTTAAGGGTATCTATCATCTTAAGATAGTTTCTCAATGTAGGATGAATCTAGAGCAAAATAGAATGATATTTACTCTTTTCTCATGATAATAATATATTCGTGTAACTAATTAGATTATTCGTATGAAAATTAGAGCATAATTTATCTATATTTATATATTCGAAAGGATAGACTTATGTCAACTGTAAACATGTGTCTAGCTGAAATACATCAAGTAATTCCTGAAGAGATTATTGAGGAAACTTTTGTTACACCATATCGCCAAGATTATTATAAACCAGTAAGTGCAGATGCCCGTATCATCACTGAGATTTTTGAGAAACGCGTTATTCCTGATCTTTCTTTAGAATACGCTCACCAAGTTACTATTCCATTGGAAGCATGTCAAATTGAAAGAATCAATGTATCTGACTATGTTGTCGTTATTCCTCCAGAAGTACTACAGAATAGAAAGATTCTCTCTGTACTGGGTGTGAATACAGTCAACATCTACAATAACTCTTACATGGGTAGTGATAGTCTTGCAGCTGGTGTTTCTTCAGTAATGTCTGCTGGCTCTAAAATGGCAGCGGGCGGTTCCAGTGTGCCCGCTAACTACTTAGAAAAGACGGAAGTCATTTCTCCTAATTCTTTTATTATTAAACGTGCTCCTTATCTCAGTACTAACTGTACGATTGATATTCTAGTAGAACACGATGCTAAACTAAATACTATTGATCGTACTGCAATTTCTTACGTTAAAGAATTAAGTCTATTGGCATGTAAAGCTTACATTTATAAAAAGCTTAAAATCCGAATCAATAGAGCAATGTTAGATGGCGGTTCTGAATTGGCAGCATTTAGTGAATGGATAGATACTTACGCAGATGCTGAAGAAATGTATCAAGAGAAGAAACGAGACGCTAGTCGTATTCTTTGGCAGGCTGATGAAGAACAAAACTGGAGATTGTGGCGAGTTACCATGGGTAACATGTATTGATTTAATAGAAAGATTAATAATGAAATTCAAAGTCGTACCAATAAAATCTTTAAAGAAAGATTTAAGTACCGAGTCATTTATTCACCCACCTACATTTAAAGGAACTGAAAATGTTCCTATCATGGGAGATTTTGCTACTCAGATCGCTCAGAGGTTAAATGAGTTATTTAGTAAAACTGAAAATGAACAAGACGGCATGATAGAATCATTAGGTCGTGACATGGGTGATAAACATGATCCTACCAAAAGTTACATGATTGGTCGTAATGATGTCATCGCTGGAGTAGATGGTTCTATTGCCGCTACCCGTAATAGTCGTTTAAGTGTAGAACATGTAGAGGGTGGTTTAGGTTTATACGATATCACTGGTGAATTAGCGAGTTTGATTAAAGGCAATAACCAACCATTCATTTGGACAATCCAATACGAGACTTTATCAGATTACCATGTTGAAAAAATTCGTAGTTTAATTGTGGATGGTTATTTTGTTAATTTGGTCATTCTAGTACCCGCTACGGTCAAGATGGAAGATGTCGAGTTGCGCTGTGGTAGTTTATTTGATTTAATGCAGTCTACAGATCGATTAGCTGTATTCGCTACTTTTGTTTTGTCTGGAAACTAAAAAAAAAGAAATACTCTCCTCTACCAATTAAGGTAGAGGAGAGATTCTTATGTTTAGTTAATACTATTTCCTTTTGCTTCCAAAACCAGTTGGTCTATACACTGTTTGGCAACACTTCGGAAGTAGATAACATCTAAACAGTTGTGAGATAAATTAGGTCTAGGACCAGAAGTCATCATCACGTAAGAGAGTGCATCCAGAGACAACGTTAATTTAAAATTACTCATGGTTTTAAACATCTCACGAGTCGTTTCAGTTGACATAGCGGTCATTATTGTCGCAATGTTATCATACTCACCATTTGGTTTCTTGTTATCAGGAATGCCAACGATCCTCATGCTGAATTTACCTTTACGGCCATCAGCATCGGTCATTTGGAATACAACATCATCTACCTGAACACAATCTATTTGGTAAGTCCCATACTGGGTAGTAATACCAAAGTTACTGATCTTAGAATCGTTTAAACAAACACAAGTTGTCAAAACATCAAAATCAGTAATCATGGAACCTGGGGATTCTTTATTTACGTGTTCTAGTACGGTATCGTATATTTTTTCATTAATACTCTTATGGAAAAACATAGTGATTGCCGCTAGATCCGGAAAGATCTCTACCTTTGGAATAACGGTTGCATATTCGTCTTCCTCAGGATTATCGACTACCGATAAATCACTGATGTCGACAATAACCTTATCAGGATAGTTACTGACTTCTTCACAGATACTGACTAATAATGATGAGATTCCATTAGCGTATTCAGCACGGATTTCTTCACGATGTTTAGGATCATTGAAATCGTATAGATAGTCCAGTGGTACATTACCAATTGGACCCACTACTAGGTTAGTGATTTCCATCTAAACCCTCTACTCGATCGATAAGGTCAAGAACACGTTTTACGGTAGGTTTACTTGTATCCAAGTCGATCGTAAGTGCATCATCACCTAAGTCAACGGCATAACTTTTGATGTTCAGAACGGAAGCCAAAGCTTCCATTTTGACCAAGAGTACTTTGGCTACTTTAATCGTAGCCAGAAGAAGATCCATTGGAGTATATTCATCTTCAGAACGAATGTTTTCCAAACTTTCCATGTGATACTTCACGTTCTCCATGTAACAGATGGAAAGGTTGTACATCATTTCGTTTGCTTCTTGAGCAGTAATAGTTGGTTTCATTTTGATTTCCTTTATATAAGTTAGTTAGATTAAACAAGCGCCCAGTTAGTAATAGTTGCTTGTAGGTCAGATGGAGTGTATCCATCGCGAGGGAAGATATCTTTACCTTCCTTATCGATAAACAACTCCAAGAAGTATTCGACAATATCGAATATGTTAATGATGCACATAATTGCATCTAATTGGAATACTCGTTCGAGATCCAAATTTGAGAAAGTACGGGACAGATATTCTTCGAAATCATCCAGTACTTCTTGACTGTATTCTCCTTTAAATTCTAAGAAGAGATAAGTCAGATATTCCAAGATACCACGCACGTATTCTTTATCAAGATTACGATAAAATTTTAACATGGTAACAAATACCAAGAAGTGAGATTCTTCTGTAGTAAAGTTACCAATGTAAGAAGCGTGATCAGCACCCAAATTAATGAAGAAGTAGATACTGGAATTGAGCGTACGAGTCACTTCGCTTTGTACTCGTTCTCGCTGCCAAGAACTTTCTTCTTCAGATTCTAAATAATACTCAATTAAGAACAATACAGCCATGTGATATACTAAGGCTATTTCATCTTCTGATGCTTTTGTTAAATCCATAATTGAATTATTTAGATTTAACGATTGATCGTAGTCAATCGTGGTTGGGAATTTGATTTGTGGAAATACTTGGGATTCTTCACGATTAGCAATCCATTCATTGAATCCTTCTTGGATCGATGTGATCTGACCCACGTGCATCATGTAGTATGATGACGACGTGATGTGTTTAATTGTTTTGCTGACGATTTCTTTATCAGCTAAAATAAGGTCTTTAAGAGAAATAGATTTCTCTCCTGACTTAATTAAACTTACAGCTTCTTTAAAAAAGCTTTTCAAAACATCTTTGTTCATGGTTAATATCCTTATAAATTAAATTAGACTAAAAACAAAATAAGTTAGATAGATAAATCAATATTAGGAGATTGGTGAACCCAATCTCTTTTAAAAATTATGTGTCGTCAGCATTAAAATGCTTTGATAATTCACTTTAATGATATATAACTGAAATATTTTATAAAGGCAATAAACAGAATGATACTTTTTCTTCAAGATTGGGATAAATATCCCAATTCAATCGTTCACCTATCCACTAAAAATCAGTCGTTTATCGACTTAGCAAATATTTACAAGAAGATGGGTATTAAAAACTATTACTTCCATCTTGCTTTACATGACCCTGATTTAGAATTTGTCGATCCATTTGATCCAAATTTAACCCCTCACATGATTTCTAAAATTGCTACAGAAATCGCAGTAAACCCATGGTACTTTTTTAGAGAATTAGCACAAGCACCTGACTCTAATGAAGATACTCGTATTTTCTTTAGAGCTAATAGAGCGAACATCTCATTGTTCTGGTGTTTCTTTAACCATTGTCAGTATTTCTTAATCCAACCACGACAAACTGGTAAATCATTCTCTACAGATATTATCATGCAATATCTGTTGTGTTTTCGTAAGAGTCTTAAGATGCTTCTTTATACAAAAGACTCTGACTTACGTACCGTAAACGTAATTCGTCTTCGTGCACTTATTGCTACCTTGCCTTCTTACTTAAATCCTATTACTCGTAAGGATAGTAATAATACAGAAGGCATTACAGTATTAAGTAATAATAACTATTACAATACGATTATTGCTCAGGAATCTGAAGATGCTGCTTATAAGCGTGGTCGTGGTAACACCGTGGAAGTTCGTCAGTGTGATGAGGTGGCTTTCTGTAAATTAAACCACATTACCATTCCGTCTATGGGTTCGTCAATGGACGCGGCGAGACAAAAAGCTTTAGAGCAAGGTAAAGAAACCTGTTCTATCTTCACAACAACAGCTGGTAAAAAAGACACACCACATGGCCGTTGGGCATACGAGGTATGGAATGAATCTGCACAGTTTGATGAAAAGTATTTTGATTCTTTCGATGCTGTTGAATTTGAAAAACGAGTAAAAGCAGATTCTAATCCTGTTGATCCTTTGTTTAAGGCCATTGGTCTTTTCCAAGTACAAGGAACATTCTCTCATCGTCAATTAGGTTACACAGACGAATGGTTGATTGAGAACATGGCTCGAAACAAAGTAACAGGTGAGGATGCTTTACGAGACTATTATAATGTTTGGACATCCGGTACTGAGTCTTCTCCATTTACAGTAGAACAAGCACAAATGATCAAGAATAGTGAATGTGATCCTGTATTTAGAGATATTGGTAAATTTGGCATTGTTATTAATTGGTACGTAGATAATCATGAACTTTCTAGTATATTCAATAATTGTCCGGTTATTGTGGGTTTGGACTCTTCTTCTGCTATTGGTAAGGATGCCTGCTCACTAACATTTGTAAATGCTTTAGATCTTAACATAATTGGTACGGCAAGTATTAGTAAAGTCAATCTCTTCCAATATGCTCAATGGCTTTGTGATTTGATTATTCGCTTTCCTAAATTGTTGCTGGTTCCTGAGAATCGTTCATCTGCACAAGGTATTATCGACTTCTTAATTGAGACTTTACCGGCACATGGTATTAATCCATTTAAGCAAATCTTTAATACTATTGTTCATGAAAAAGATGAGAAAGCCAGAGCATTCATGATGATGGATGCACATCCTAATCCAGCTAGTGTAGCCAATATGTATCGTAGTTCATTTGGTTATAGTACTTCTGGTAAAGGTCGTTATAGTCGTGATAATCTATATGGTGAAACATTCTATCGAGCTATTGATGTTATTGCTGATAAAGTAAAAGACAAGAAACTGATCCGCGAGCTATTAGGATTGGTTATTGTTGATGGTAGAATCGATCATGGCTCTGACAAAGAAGATCACGATGACCAAGTAATTTCTTGGTTATTGGCTTGTTGGTTTGTATTTAACGGACGTAATGTTAATTATTACAATATCAATAAGGGAAGATTCTTGTCTAATGTTGTTACTGCTGGTGAAGAAATCGATCCAGTAAAACAAATGCAACAAAGAGAACAAGAAGTATTGAAAGATAAGATTTCTAATCTGTACGAAGAATTATCTAATACTGAAGACCATTTTGAGTTTGCTAAATTAGAGAAAACCATTCGTCTGTTAGAATCTCGTTTAACTCCTGAATCTAAATCACAAATGGCGATGTCTGTATCCGGCATGATTGATGACTTAAAAGAAACTCGTCGTATTAATGCTTTACGTTCTTCACCAGACATGCTGAATGACGTAATGGATGGTTTAAGCCACATGAGTGATGTATTTACAGGAAATCCTTATTTCGGTAACCGTTATGGCAATATGACGAATAATATTTACCAAAACCCTAATGATATTAGCGATATTAATTATTGGTTAAGTTAATAAGCATAAATGAATTACTCTCCTACTCAATTAAGAGTAGGAGAGTAGATTCTATTTTATTTTATCTTGCTTTAAGATGTCAGACATTTTAATGTCTAAAAAAGCAGAAGCAACCGCATTGATTTGTTGTTTCTCGTCGTAGAATTTGGACAACAATGCTGGAATTTGCATAGTTGAATTCATTACTCGAGCTACATTATCAGGAAAACAATCTGGAACGATTCCTGTTATCTGATACAATACAAATTTGCGTTGCTTTTTCCTAAACCATGCTACATTATTCCTTTTCATCAAATAGGTTCTTTTAATAACTACAATATCCATAGGACAATTATATTTTGTCATGATGGTAATAACTGTAGGTTTGGATTCGTCTATTTTAGAAAAGTCAAAATCTGTAGAGATTAGATTTGATAAGTTATGGGCTGTTTTACAAGTTTTAGCTAGTAACTTTTCAAAAAAGCTCATTTCTCATTCCTTAAAGTAATATTTATTAAATATACACTTTAAGAATAATGTAATTGCCAATGTTAAAATAATTATTTACGTTATCCTTGGTAGTGTTTCATGGTGAATGCTCTTAATACAATGTACAGCATGACACCGGTACGCGTAGCTGCAATAGCTGATCCAGATTTCACTTTTGTAGCTCTTCTAACAATACCTTCCATGTCATCTCGAATTTCGAGAAGGGTTTCTTCTGTTGATCGTGATGAAGTATAAACACCTTTCATCTTGGAGAGTAATCCAGAGATGTCAGATTTATTTTTCATGATATTTCTATTAAGATACAGATAAGATAGTAGATGGTTCATGAGTTTAGCAATAATCTCATCAATTTCTAATTTTCCTTCTGATCCTTTACCATAGGTATCGCTAATCCAGCTTAAAGTACTTCTGAACATTTGTGCAGGCATAGTTTTATTACTGTTTTCAATAATCGAAATCAAATCTAATTTGATAAACGAATGCTTATCAGCAATAATACCTTCGAGATATCGTTTATAAGTTTCTAATGATTTCTCTTTGTCTTTTAACACCTCTTCGCCATCAGATTCAATAAACGTAGACGAACTAGAGGTGATCGTCGTTGTTTGAAGATTCTTTTGGACATTGTAGATGTTCTTTAACATATTCTTAATACGTGATTGAGAGTCAGTAATCATGTAACCTACTGAGTAACCTGTATTACGAATATCGACATCCATCTTCTCAATAGTGAGTTTATGGATAGAGTGTTTCATGTCTGTCGTGTCATCACCACGTTCTCGCAATACGGCTAACCACGAACCTAATCGCTTAATAGCGTATTTATTAGACATTGATGACAGTGTAGCTTCAGCTGTTTGTTTTGAACAAGGATATGGCCAGTGTCGTTGCATACGAGATGTCAAGAAACGGATATTCATGACAATAATAATGTCAGACATTGCTTTCTGTTTTTTAGAATCAGGTATCTTTGTTGATTTCCAAATAACGTGAACTAACCAGACACAGCTTAACGAGAATGGATCAGAAGCTACTAGATAATGTACTGGGGATATTAATTCAGCTAAATCAGGAGCAATATCCAATTCATCAATTCTTAAAATCTCTTCAAACCATTTCAAACGATCCGAATTAACAAATTTAACAACAGTATCGCCAATAGTATCACCACCAAAAAATTGAGCATGTTCTGGTGATTTAGTAATAAAGGAATTAAGGTATTGTTCAATTCTATCACATAGTTTTGTATCTATAGATAGGTTCGAGCAATGGTCATTAAATACCTCTCGGACATTTTTGTACATTTAATAAATTCCTTAATGCAAAAAAAATAACTAAGTATGATCAAAAAATAGAGAGTATTCCTAAATGGAATACTCTCTAATCTTCAACTATTTATAAATTTAAGATAACTTTTCAGCACCATTAAGTTTTGATTTACGAACACCAAACCAGAAGTCACAAAACTCTTTAATGATTGGTTCTGGATTCACTAAATAATCATGCTCTGGTTTAACGTAATTCTTATTAACTATATCAATTTGTTCCAGTACTGTTTTACAAGCACGTTGGAAATTCTCGATAGAAAAAGAATCGATTTCAAAACGACGTTCGATACGAGATACCCATTGTTTCTCTTTACCTTTCTTCCATAACTCGTAATTTGTATCGTAACTAGGTTCTACTTCACGATAGACAGCACGATGAGTAAATCGTCCAGAATCATTAGTAAACGTGATACGGCTAATGACTTTATGTTGATCTGGAGAATCGCTACCAATTACAAATGTAAATGTTTTAGAAGTTGCATTAGCTACAAATTCAAAATAATTCTCGTTATTGATCAGATAATTATTAATCTTTGTAGCTTGAGCAATTTTATCTTCTTCAGAATCCGCGCCCCAGAAATCATTTAAAGAATCACGATCCACCGTTAAAACTTCTCGTGCACCAACTACTTCTAGATAGCATCGAACAATGTTTTTAGCATGGGATGAGAATGCTTCTTGAACATCATGGTCTACATTTCCGTAATTCTCAATAATCCAGACGTTTACACGTTCTGGAATAATCTCACTGGTAACACCAATTAAAGTACCAGGCAATGAATCATCTCCTTTTAAGATACGGATATCTTTACGTACTTTTTCTAAACCGGAATCATCAATCAAAATCAAAGTAAAGTTAACATTCATTTTTCATTTCCTTTAATAAAGTTTACAGGTATTGCTTCATTTTAATAATATAGATTTAAAATAAATAAAAATACTCTCCACCCCGTTAAGGAGTAGAGAGTATTTTACTATTAAGAAATTACAACAGGGAATGGGGCAATACTGTAGAATACATCGTTGTTATTGTATCGGGTAAAGAATACCAATGATACCGTAGATGTTGCTTTACAACGAGTAGGTACAGACAAATCCTGATTCCACATGCTAATAGGGAATTCATGTTCTTGACCACCTACCAACAATTTAAACATGTTAGGTTTAGGTGCTTGATTTTCACGATTCGTACGATATTGAGGCATGGTTGAGTAATATACTTTTCTTAACCAATCATCGAGATCTGTACAGCTATTAGCAAAATTATAAGTATAATTCGTACCAGTAAGGACGCGAACATTACAAACTAATCCTTCGCCATATGGTGGATTCTGATAAGTTTCAAAGCCCAGTAACCAACGATCAGCAGTAGCATCAGCTGCATTACGCAACAAACGAATATCTACTTGCTGTGGATGGATATGTTCACGGAATGTATTATTCAGTACGCCTAAGTCAATCGCTACATTCAATTGTTGGTTAGGTCCGAAGAGTTTACCATTCAATGAACGAATTGGTGAATTGGAGGTAATATATACATCGTTAGTCACATCAATCCACTGGTTACGATCCAATGTAAATAAATACCAGTCAAGCTGATAACCAACTGTATCATTTACCCAACGTGGAACTGGGTAGAGTTTAACTGAGTAAGCACCATCACGTTCAGTAATGGTATAGTTAAAGCTACGAGTGACGAAATAACGATTATTGTTATTAATCACATTGACTGATTTCTCATTAGGACCAAGGTAGTACTTAAGTACCAAAGTACCTTTCACACCAACTGTTGATTCTGATGCTCGATCCAGATATAACAATTCAAATTTATTTCCATCAACAGGATAAGTGACAATAGTACCATCGGTATAATGTACCTTACCCATAATGTTAATGGAGTTCTTCAGAATCTGTTCAGGGATCAGAAGATTCGATTCATCCTTAGCATCGATATACATCGAATCAATAGAGATTGCAGAGATGAATTTATCTGCGTCAGACACATCTCGAAGAAGTGCTGATTTCTCAACAATAAAGTTAGTACGAGACAACAAACCACCTTTATCATCGTAAATCAAAATCAAGACCATTTCACCTTGTTCTAATTCATGTGCTGAATAAAACGGAGGCAGGTACCATTGGGTAAGATTATTCGGATCTTGTTGGCCAATTGGTTCTAAGGGAATCTCGTTACCGATTATGTTATAACTAGCATCGTACCGTACTGAAATCGGCAATCCACCAGCTCCGGCTACGGTTCCTTTAAAAGCAATCGCATGGTGAGGTAAAGAACCTTGGATATGGAATTGCGCCGGTACAGTCAATGTAGGTCGCACTACTGAATCATCGTAAAAGATTTGTCGTGCACAAGGAGTTGCCAGTGTACCGCCAGAAAAGAAACGACCTTCGTCTTTAGACATTTCGTCAGAAGACGTTTTAGAAGAGATCTCTTCTAATTCTGGAACCAATGTGGTTTGGTTAACTGAAATAACCTTGTAATAAGTAAAGGTATTCGTGTCTAATACGAAGTCACCTACCTTAGGTACGTATTTACGATGACCTTCTTGTCCTAAATAAATATCATGAATCGCCCAAATCCGCCATACCTGGGAATCATCTAGGATAGGAGGTTCGCCATCAATACCGACAATGGACACGTTCGCAGCAATACCACGACCGTATACAGGCTGATTCACGGGGTAATTATTTTCACTCACGTGTTTTCTCCAATTCGGATAAAGTGAGATATCTCAATCTCATTTCTAAAATAAATACGAATAATTTGTTTTAAGAAACGAACCTCGTGGTAAGTGAGGGTTGTTACATCGGTACGATACGTTGGGTGAATGGTAACGTGTTTCATCGAGATATTGTCTAAACGGAAATAGGGTTCCGCAACAAATAAATCTTTATAGTTACTTTCCACAAAGTTAATGACTTCTTGGTCATTGTATCGAGTTTCGATGTTAGGGAATTTATACTGTTTTCGTTTTAGATCGTGGATGATCCTAGACAAAACAGTTGAGTATACCTTATACAATCCTTCAATTGGAGGATTACTTGTAAACTTGGTATCTTTAAAGAATTGTCCCATGTAAGCAGATACACGTCTATCTAGATCGTCTGCTTTGCTCTTAAAACTATAAGTATCTTCAATGTATGTTTTACGCTTCGGTACGATAATGTCACGAATTTCGTAAGGTCTACCTTCTAATTCATCTGCCCGCTCAGGAATAATGTTTCCGCGTTCAGAAAAACCTAACTTGGATTGGTCAATGATCCCGTTACCTACTTTAAATAGATAATTCTTATCATCGAAAATTTCCCAAATACCATTTCGAGAAAGCATATGGTTATTTACATAACCTACTTGTCGATTAGTGGTGATACCTGCTAATCGAGTACCTTCTCCGTTTTCTTTCGGTTTTGTCTCCGCAAATGACATCATTCGATAAGTGATTTCTTGACTGTTCTTAGAATGGTCAATACATGACTTATTAATAATGTATACATTTGGAAACTCTACGAAGTAATCGATTCCTTCGATCAGGGCTTTACCATTTAGGAATATATCTAGGTAACCGTAAGGAATTCGTACAGGTCGTGCAAACACATTATCTTTTTCAGCATTATAGTAATGTTGATTTAATGCGAAGTTTAAGATGCCTTTAGTAAATGGTACCAAAATAGTACGACACAAGAATGTCTTATCTGTTCTTACTGTAAAGGTATAATCACTTAACAAGCGATCACTTGTTCCTGTAATTACAATGCCTCGTTTACCATTAATGGTCTTCCAAGCCCATACCCCTTCTTCGTTAGTCACATCTTCCCATCGATCAGGTTCTTCTTCCAGAGTCTTCACACAGGCATATACTCTAAATTCCTCATCTTCTGGAATTTCTACTTCTAGAATATCAATATAATCATTAGGCTGACGCGTACCGATACCAGAAATAAATTCAACTAAGCGACATTCTGGAGAAGTTACTGGGTACTGATTATAATCACCTAAACGTCTCCATGCCAAAAGCTTACCTTTTTGATCATATTCGAAAATGGTTGAGTATGGTCGATAAGCATAAGGCACATTGACTAACTTACCACCTAATCCGTCATCAATAAACGTTTCGTATGGATGTAGTGATTTACCAGTATAGTAAGTCGTAGCATTATAACCATATGCATCTTGTACTTCTTTTAAACTACAAACCGCTTTAGGTTTAGAGATCAATTGAGATAGAGTAGATGATTCTAATTCATCAGCTCGCCATTCTTTAATATTACTACGAACACCTTGCATGGCAGCTACACGATTTTGGAAAGCAAGTTTATTCAATTCGTGTAAGCGATTATTGACAAACGGCATTGTACGTTTACCGTATTGTTTACGATAAAATACTTTAAATACCACATTGGCAATTTGCTCATTAATGAAGTCATGATTGTTCATCATCTCTCTAACTAAGTTAGTGGAGATAGAGAAATCACAATTACCTACTTGTCGAATATTGGTTTCTGAATTTCGATGCAACATTACACCTCGAAATAATTTAGGTGTTGTTTTCGGATAAGCACATAAGTGAAAATCACAATCATCGAAATATTCAAATAAGTTCTTACGATAAGACAATCCGTGCGTAAATAGATACTTACGGATCTTATCAATAATAGATTTAAATGTAGGGATGGTACTGATCTTCATTTCTACGACTTTAGTAATCGTAGAATCGTAAATCAGTTCAACTACGTCTTTTTCAAGAATCTCTACAGTAATCGGGTCATTAACCAAGTAACCATTGATGTAGGTAAAAATATACCCAGGTTTAGACTTATATTTATTGTAGAAATTGATCAGAGGACTCTTGTCAGAAGTACGGTATGGTTTAGCATACTGGATAGCAATTGTCTCTTTAGGAAGATTCTGATCATCGTGATGAAGCAATGCATTGTTATACGTTCTGAATAAGACATCTTCAGTATTCATGTCCCAATTAATTTTCAGATCTTCTTTAATAACTAATACTAAATTCTTCTCACGAGTTAGAGTGTAGTAGATATGTGTCAATGGAATAACAATACCTTTATCAGTATAAAACTGAAATACTACGGTTTGCTCTACGCATAAGTCCGCCATGTTATACCAGTGTGAACGATCATGCCATTCTACAAAATTAAAATTGAACATTTCCTCAGGAACTTGTCCAATCATGTAAGCATGATAACGTTCATGTTTAGATGGAAGGTTATAATCTTCCGTAACGATTTTAACATGGTTTCTAGCACCGCCCAAAGGAGTGATGCGTTTTGGTCTTACAATACTTTGGTTATCTTGGTGTGGAGCTGCCCAGAGATTATAGAGATAATGACCTATTAGATAAGGTACACTCATCGGTACACTCCTTTTATTAATTAATAATCGTTTACAATACTATTTACAGCAAGAATGAAGTTAGCACGGTCACGATTAAAATTCTTCAATGCCATTTTTGTTAAACCAGCATTTTTAAATACTTGCTCTGATAAACACACTACTAAGGTAGCTACGAATGTAGGAATGTGTTCTACAGACATTGCTAGGATTTGTTGTTTTTCTAAACCAATCCAGACATTAGCATTAAGGTTCTTGGCAATTACAGTATAGAACAAACCGCTATTAATTTTCTGAATAGCTGGATTATTCATTTTTAATTTCAATTGCTCTAAGAAATCATCTACATTTTTATAGAATTCTCGATCAACATATCGATACAAGAAGCTAGATGGAATGCCGACATCTCTGGACAGTTTAGCGATAAGCGCATCAAATTCCAACTCGCCTGCATATGTTTCGCTATGTAGCATCGAGTAATACATCCATCCTGACATTGCTCGTAAAGCGACAATCTCTTCACTATTTAAGCTAAAGGCCATAGACAATGAAGAAGTAATCAAGTCTACGTAAGTCTTAACCACATTAGGGGACAATGATTTAATAGAACGAGTACCATTGTTAACAAGATCAGATGTCAAAATAGTACGAATGGTTTGTAGCGAGAACAAAGGTTTGTTCGCTACTGTGTACTCACCCTCTTGACGTTCTCGAATAAATGATGATAAATCACAAACAGTATATTTCAAACCTTTTACTGTTTCGATAATCAACGGATGGTCAAATTTGGGAACGACTGAATTAGGATAAATAAAAATTGATTTATTTTGTTCATTCACTTTCAACCAAGGGTAATTTAAACCCAATGATTGTCGAATAGTTTTTTGTTGTTCGTCGGTTTTAAAGAAACTACCAATTGTAGTCTCGTAAGGCGAATAAAAAATGGCCATTTATTTTATTCCTAGGTTAATTAATTTAATTAAATAAAAGCTTTTATAAGTAAAGTCTCCGTAGAGAACATCATACTTTTTACTGATAAAAATTTCAATGTGATTTATATATAGAAACTAATTACCACGATATTATGAATATCGTGGCTAAACACGTTATCATTTTAAACACTAATACTGTTTAATTTATTGCTTATTCGCTCGTTAATAGAACATTACCGGTAATGTTTTTCATGTATCTGTTTAGGGTTAAACCTAATACAGCGAATACAATTAAAATTTATTTATTTTAACAATAGTCTAATCTTAATCAGGTTAAGACATTGGAGATTTTTAAAAAATGGATATCTACATTAATAATCCTACACCCCACAGTTTCCACCTGGGTACTAAGGATATGTCCGGTAGACCTCAATCCGTTGTCGCCACTCCGCGTGCACCACATATGGCTTTTTGCCCATTCTACGCTGAAAAAGGTCCTACCGAGGAAGTAGTTGTCGACGGTGAAGCATTTATTAAGCTCTTCGGTAATAAGACTTTGGATCCTCTCCACAAGTACTACAACCACTCTTCTGTCTTCATCGAAGGCATGTTGCAAGATAGTGGTACCATTATCGCTAAACGTATCGTTCCTGAAAACGCGATGCGTAAAGCCGGTATGCGTCTGTCTATCGAATATGTTGAAGTAGAAGTAGATGAATACGAGCGTGATGCTTCTGGTCAATTCCGTTTAGACCGTGGTAAGAAAGTATCTACAGGTCGTAAAGTTCCTGGTATTACTTACCGCTGGGTTTTGGAAGAACTGAAACCAGAACAAATTACTTTGGCTAGCCGAACTGTATCTAGTTCTGGTTTGGGTAAAGGTGCAACTAATCAAGTTGACTTTGCTGTCAATGGTGTGGTTGGTAAACGTCTTCCTATCTTTGACTTCGAAACCAGCTCTCCTGGTGCTTGGGGTAATTTAACCGGTATTTCCATCTGGGCACCTAAGACCACTGACCAAGCTCCTTTGAATACTATCGCTTTTAGCGATACAAATTCTTACCCATTCCGTCTTCAAGTATTTACTAAACCTAACGCTACCAGCAACAAAGTTGTAGAAACTACAACTAAAGGTGCTCGTGAAATCGATTTCTGTTTGAAACCAGGTGCTGTTTCTAAAGTAGGTGTTCGTTACTACTTGGGCGAAACTTTTGTAAAACATTACAATAACAATCGTCCTGACGAACCTAATCTTCCTGCAACTTTCGGTTCTTTCAGCAACATTCACGTTTACCAAGCAAACATCGACAGCATCCTTTCTCTTTTCATGCAAAAAGAATTGGATGTATCTGGTACTCAAGTTCCGACTCTGAATCCTCAGACTGGCGAGATGGAAAACACCACTCGTTACTACGGTGACTTTGCTGCTGTAACTGAAGAAAACAAAGCAGACTCTAAATATCTGTTTAACTTGTTTACTGGTACTCACTCTGACGGTCGTCCTTACCAAACTTTCCGTAATTCTGACAACATCTCTACTACTGAAGGTGAAGTAACTGCTTTGCGTGAAGGTTCAGTACAATGGTCTACTGGCGGTACTGATGGTGAGATGTCTGATGAGTTGTTTGCTGCTGCTGTTGATGCAATGCTCGATGAGTTTGCTGACGCTAACAGCCGTTACATGGATGACACTACTTATAACGATTCTGTCTTCTACGATACTGGTTATCCAATTGAAACTAAATTCAATCTGAACAAGTACCTGGTTAACCGTAAAGACCGTTGGGTGTGTGCTACCACTCACGTATCTGGTGAAGGTATCATTACTGCTGCTGAAGAGATTGCTCGTCTGGCGGCTATTCGTAACCGTTTGAAACTGGCTCCTGATTCTGCAGTATTTGGTACTGAAACATTCCGTGCTATGGTTATCCGTGGTAGTGGTCGTTTCCGTTCTTCTGTATCTAGTTACGAAAAACGTGTTCCAGTATCTTACGAGATCTGTCGTTTGTTTACTAAATATTGGGGTGCTAAAATTGGTCGTGCTGACGCTCGTTGGGATCCTACCGAAGGTGATAACAACTACCTGCGTTACCTGACTGATATTTCTAACCCATGGGTTCCTTACATTCAACGTAACGAAGCATGGGCTGCTGGTGGTATGTGGGTAGAACGTAGCGAATCTGGTCGCTTCTACTTCCCGATGATTCGTACCATTTACGAAGATTACTCTTCTACCTTGATGAATGCTCGTATCATGTTGTTCCATGTTGAATTGAACAAAATTGGTGCTGAATTGCGTCGTCGCTTCTCCGGTAAAGACTGGTCACAACTGCGTCTGAAACAAGAAGCTGAATCTTGGTTCTACTCCCAAATTAAAGACAATAAATTTGGTGGTACTATTGAGGTTCAAGGTGAGTTGTACTTCACTGCTATCGATACCGAACGTTCTTGGTCTTGGCACTTTGTTGCACGTGTATACGGCGACAACATCAAAACTGTTCAAACGTTCTACAGTGAAAACTATCGTCGCGAAGATAAGCCTGAAAATTTCAGCGGCATTAGCGCCTAAGTCTATAACTAGGGGTTATTTATTTAACCCCTATTTTATTTCAAAATTTTAAAAGGTAAAAATAAAAATGGCACGTATTGAACCCGTTTTTATGTCTAAAAATACGGGCGGTTTTGCTGATGGTATTCAGGCTCCTGTTGTAGGTCTTATCGAGGGTGGTAACTTCGGTTATGCTAAACAATGGGCTGCTTGGATTAATAATACTCCATACACTTCTCGTCCGCTGATTAGTTTTCTTTTGGAAGCTCCTTTGGGCTTTAAACTTCTTCCTGATGGTAAAGTCCATATCGCTATCTTGCGTAGCCTGGTAGAAACTATTCGTCACCGTATTACTGGTTTGGGACACAAACTCACTGTAGCCACTGACCAAAACCAAGCATTTGGTGGTTCAGGTCAAAAGTACGAAGTATTCACTAACGTGACTGAAGATCCATTGAACGTTTCTATGTCTTTCTGGGAACGTCCAGGTTTGGCTATCGGTCGCTACATGCGTTACTGGATCGAAATGCTGATGATGAATATGGAAACTAAATATGCTTCCATTTCAACAGTAGCTGGTACTCAAGATTACGATGCAATGCCTGACATGTATTCCATGTCTATGTTGTTTATCGAACCTAACGCAACCATGACTAAAGTGGTTCAATCATGGATCGGTATCAACATGTGGCCTAAATCTTCTGGTGATAACGAAGCCAAACACGATAAAGAAAACCCTTCTGAAACTCGTGAAATTCAAATTGAATTTACTGGTATCTATCATTACGGTCCTGGTGTTGACTTCTTTGCTCAAAAATTCCTTGACAGTATTAAATTAATCAACGCGAATGCGTATCATGAAGAAGCTATACATTCCAATATTGGTCTGGACTCTATGGTCGCCGCTTCTAGGATGTCTTTTGGGGAAACTGTCCGCAATATCAGTAGACGGCAATTCAAATAAACAATTGATTATATAAGAAAAGGATAATATCCCTCTTATATGAGAAGTTGTAGTTTATCGTTAAAATAAAATACCGTTCTCCTTAATCGGGGAACGGTATTTTATTTATTTGTTTATTTATTATAGAAAGAAATCCAGATGAAAGATACTAAATTAAACTTATCTGAATGTAAACAGATTGAGGGTTATACTTTCCTCTACTTTTTACCAGATGGGAAAGTATACAATTCAAATTCAAAACGTTTTATAGGTGGGAAACACTTCTACGATGCAGAAACCGATAAGTATATTAACTTGGTATCTCTAAGAAGAAAAATAAATAATGGTATTGACTTGTCTGGATTTAAACCTATTCCTGAATTCCCAAAATACTTAATTGATGAAAATGGTACTATATACGGGACTAAGAATAACATTGTAATGAAAACAGTATTTGACAAGGGTGGTTATAAAAGAATATGTTTAAGAGATAGTACTGGTAAGAAACATTTTAGAAGTATTCATCAACTAGTATTATCTGCTTTTAATGAATCCGAATACAAGAGATTAAAAGACTCTTATAAAAAAGATCAGGATGATTATCTAGTAGTGAACCACATTGATAGTAATAGAACTAATAACCATATTAGTAATTTAGAAGTCGTAACTCAGCAAGAAAATATTAGACATGGTATTGAACATGGTAATTGGACTTCTAATTCAGTCATGATTAAATTCTTAGATAGTGGTGAAATTAAACATTTTGATTCCATGATTAGCGCTTCTAAATATTTGAATTTATCAGAATCTGCATTTCAGCGTCGGTTCGATAATAAGAAGTATCTAAACGTGGTTTATACGACTAAAGAACATGGTGACCACCAGATTAAATTAGCTAGTGATGCCGACTTTGGTGATCCTATATATTTTGTAGATAACGGAAGAGGTTCAAGTACTGGTATTAGCGTTATTGACTATCGAGTATCTCCTTTTCACGAAGTAATCTATAAAAGCTTTAATGACTATTCTAGAAAAACTGATATTTCTACAGCTACAATGTGTCGAGCATTTGCTAGGAGTAATCAACCAGTACTTTCTAATTTACATCGTTTAAAGAAACTAGATAATTTTGAAGAATGGGTTACCACAGATCCTATATTAGATCACCTAAAAATGGTTAATGCTAATGCATTAGTAATTTTGAAAGAAGATGGTAGCGAACCACCTACAATATCTTTAGTGTATAACTATACTGGTTTACGTCAATGGAATTACCATTCTGATATACTAGAATTAGCCATTAAACATAAACCTTATAAACATGAACACACTAATAGATTATTTTATTCTTATAGTGATTTTATTAGATCTGAATGGTATAAGAAATGGGGTAACCGATTTAGCGAGTATGAATATCATGGTTTTAAAGGAATTGAAAAAGAAATTTCTTCTTTTATAGATGGTTAAATTTATCAAAAAAAAATAAGTCCTCTACTCCTTTTTACGGGAGTAGAGGATTTTATTTTTTATGCTATATTATTTAGCAGCTTTCTTTTTCTTATTGATGCATATATCAAATCCACCAATGATAACGACACTATCTTTCTGACTTGGGTCTACTTTTGAAATCATGCCTACATCTTGCACAATATAGACTGGTCGCAAAATAAGATCTTTGTGATAGTTAGGATGGGATTTATTTTCAAATAATACATCATCTTCACCTGGATATCCAAATACATCAGCCATGACTTGTCCGTCCAATACTTTCAGACGGCAAACATAGCCGATACTACCTAAATCAAGATAATTCCTGACCCATCCGGTATTTTTATAACCAGCCACTTTGTTAGCAATATAGATCGGAAACCATTCCTTCTTTACCAAAGTATTTACTTGTTCTTTTAGATTTATCGATTTCACAGCATCAGGATTATCCAATACTGCTTTGATTAAACCTAAATTATCATCTACCAGAATACCACGATCGTAATTGGTCTCTTCTTTAATTTGCTTTTCGTATTGCTCTTTAAATTTCTGATGCTGAAATTCATTAGAATACAATTCAGTTAAGTATTCCATGTGATCAACACAATCGTAAATAGTACAAAGAAATAATGCAAGATCTGCATTGTTACCCATATCGGTTAATAATGTAGATAGTTTCAAGATACTGATATCGGTTATCTCTTTATACCTTTTGGCAGAAAGAGTATTAGTTAAAGATGGGTCAGTCCACCGCTTAAAGATATTTACGATATCTTTATTAGCAGTTTTCCCATTATTAATCATTTTAGTAATCCAGTTATTATAATAATAACTTGGACTTTTACTGACTTTAGTCAGTATGTTTTTTAAGTCATCTTTTAATTCAATAAATTTTTCGTTCATTTTCTATTCCTTTATATAGTTAGTTTTATAGAGTCTATTAATCTACAATTGTTTCATCTTTTTCTAATAAGTTATCTGCTGAATTAACGAGATTCCTAATCATTTTGTTAGATTTACGAATATATTCTTTACATGAATACTTATTCAACTCACTAACGAATTTTTCTATCTTTTTATTTTCTTCTAGATCACTAATATCCACAAGAATTCGATCATCACCATCTAAAATACAGAATTGCTCGATATCTGACGTGATCTTGTTATTGATAAGGTCGATAAATCTAAGATCCACATTAAGTCGATCTACGACATTAGCCGTATAATCCATTTCAAGAGAAATTGAGAATAGGGAGTCATCTTTCAGAATAAACATTGGATTTGCGAAATTACAGTAAATAACATAGTAGTGTTCATCAACCCCATCTTTAGAGATGATAATTTCTTTTTTAGTAATGAAATCTTTATAAGATTCCATTGCTGCTAAATGTTCGTCATTTTTCTTAAATACAAACATGTATAAATTTGTAGTTAACATTTTAGTTTCCTTTTACACTAATTAGTTTTTGTGAAAATTCAATATTTGCTTCGATTCGATACTCGATTCTAGAATATTGATTAACAGACGTGATACGTACTATGATCTTTCCTTCTTTATAATCTTTGTGTATTGACATGCCTTGAGTATCATGTTCTTTAGCAAAGTGAAAATAATCCCAATAATGAAAAATCAAATCTTCAAATCTTCTGAATGCTGATTCACTCATCATTTTAATATTAATGCGAGTAATACCTATCATTGCATCACACTCTAATATAAAATAATCTCCTTGTAGCATCATTGAATTGATTATCGCATTAGTTAATGTTTTATACTGATTAGTAAAATCACCTTTGATAGTTGGTTTCAACATTTTGTCGATATAATCCGTATATCTTTCCATGTTAATTTCCTTTATGTAGTTAGATTGATTAATCAGTTATCTTAACGCAATCGAATGCGTAAATACAAGTGAATGAAGAAAATAAATTATTAGACCTACCATTCGAGAATAGAAATCTTGGTATCAGCATACATCCAGCAATGCTAATATCATTATCACGAATCATGTTTGCGTAAATCTTTCCTTCCTTACGATAAATGAAATTTACTTTGCCAATATCTTTACCAATAGATGGCATAAAGACATTAATACCTGTAACAATACTATTTCGAATAATACTGTAACCAGGATGCTTCATTGAGTAAGGATCAACAAGATAATTCTCAATAATTCCAGTCGTATCGAAAATAGGAATGCCTTTATTAATCAGATTGTTTCGGTTTAAGTACGTAGCCTGCAGCTCGTTAGCAATACTTAAAATACCAATTCTTGATTTGACAATATCGATAAATTCATTATACTCCTCATTGGTTAAACGATAAGAAATTTGAATAAACCATTTCATCTCAGGATGTTTTTCTGGATTCGTGATTTTATAAACCAGCATCTGAGCAGTATAGAAATAAATATCTTTTACGATAACTTCTAGTACTTGATTGGATGGTAATCTTCTAACATGTTGTAATCGAGATGTTAAAAAATTACACACACGATAAAGATTAGAAGTTTTAGCGATATTTAATCTTTTATCTAAAAGAATATCTTCTAATGTTTTTCCGTAATATTCTTCTGTAGATGCTGTTTTCAAAATTGTATACAAAGCTCTGGCTAAAGCATTAGCTTGATCGATTTTATATTGCATTAGTTTCATTTTATTTCCTTAAAATGTTCATTGTAATTGAATTCGTACCATGTCAGTCCAAATCCAGCATCTAAAATAAATACTTCTCTTACGGAATTTTTATTAACAAAGCGAAGATACTTTTTCACTTTCTTAAGATAATCCAGTACATCTTTTCTAAAATTAACGCACTCGATATAATTTTCTATATCTGCCGAGTTCATTAACTCTACTCGTACTTTTCTACCTTCATCTACATTACCAGTACGACTAATAACGATATTATTTTTAGCTCTAACTAAACTCTGGATGCAATTTTCTAATGCTGAAAACATTATCCCAGTATTAGTTCGATACTCGTCCCAGTCATTAATTTCCATAATAACCTCCTTAAAAAATTAGTACTCAATAATAACTAGAGTCTCTAGGGATTTTTCCCTAGAGACTCTAATCATTTACTTACCTGTACTATAGGCACCGCTAATTGCATTTATACCAAACGTGATAGCATTCTTTCTTTTTAATGCGTTCTGAAATTCTTCTACATTACCTTCTTTGTAATGTTTCTTCATTTCTTTGCGAATATATCTTAATTGCTCAAGCTTTTCATGAAGTTGTTTTACTACATCTTCACTAGTAAAATGCGCTGCAGAAAGATACGACCTATAAGTACAAGAATGTCCCGCGCTTAAGAAATTGAAATATTCATTATCGAATTTAACATATTCCTTGATCGTTCTGCTAAACCGATCATTGAATTTATCAGCGCTATCAATAACTTCACCAATACCTTCACTAATTGACTTCATCACTTTACAGGCTTTGTTGGTATGGCAAGCTGCTCTATCAAGTTCTTTAAAAGAAACATTAATGGTTCTTTTATTCACTCGGCCTAATTCAATAAAAAATTTCTGGCGTTGTTTGACATTCTTAATGCGTTTGTATTCAACTTCACGGCGTTTCAAAATTTTATTCATTTTATAATCCTTCCACTTCAGATTTATCCATGATATAAAAACCCACTAAACTTTTAATCGTTTTAATAGAGTTTTCGTCAACATTTCCTTCTAACTTCTCTTCTGATCTATAGAAGGGAAGAAGAACAGGGTTAATGCCTTTGTTGTTTTGGCTGTTTTTCAATATTGAAAAATGACACATCGACACTTCTGCTTTAAATCCTTTATCTGTTAAGAAAATCTTAGAAATAAATCCTTCTAAGTTATCCGCACTGAAACAACTAAGTACATCATTTGTATTTTCAGGAGGATTACGAAGCACCAAAACTGGATTACTGGTTCCAGTATTGATTCCGTTTACTGTTGCTCTTACCGGATGTGATTTCTCTTGAGAAGAATTTGTTGCCAAATAATCCAAAATATTATAACTGTCCCAGATCTCAAAAATACCAACATTGCTATTAGGAATAATAGGTTCTGTAGTCTTCTTACCACTTCGACTACTTCTAAATTCCATATTGATAAATCCGTTAGCGTAAATCGTTTCTAACTTATCCGAATAATCGAATAAGTAATCAGGATCCACACTTATCGGACTATTACGATCTTCTTCAATATAGTTTTCAGATTTTGTTAAGTTAAAACCTATTAAACCAATAATGTTATCAATAGCATTTTTTGGTGTGAGTTCTGATTCGGGAACTTTAGTTTTAAATACTGGTTTTAATACATAGTTACCTTTAAATTCGTTATTGTTTCGTTTACCTAACAAGATATATAATTCTCTAGACATGAAGTTAACTCGTTTATCAACATCTGCCTTAATCTTACCATTAACGATTTTTATATCAGTAACATGCCCATCAGGACATGAAACATTTTGATTAGTAGGTGTGATGATACGAGAAATCATCTCGTGATTTTCTAACGCTTTCTGAATAGAAGTTCGAACTGGATGGTTTCTATAGTTATTGGTAGTTAAGATAGTGAGTAAAATATCATCAGTATCAATGATATCAAAACCAAAACTACCAGAACTATATTTACATTCTAATGCCTTATATTTAACTGACATTGCTCGTTTAAGAACCTCAGAACGGACTTCTTCAATAAATACCTCGTAGTCTTCAGGGTTAATGTTACAACACTTGGTAACAAACTTTTCAAGATTTTCTTGATACAAATCATTCCCTGCTATTACATACGGAAATGCCGATATGTCCATTTGGTTGATCAAACGGTTAATCAGAACAAATACAGAAACGTCAAGATAGTCTTTTACCTTATTAAACTTAAGATACAACTTCTTAATCATTTTAGCTAAATCAGATGTATCGTTCGAGTTAGCGATTTGATAAATAGTTTTACCGTATAGGTCTTCTTGGTTTTCTAAAATCGCAACAGTCAATTCTACGATTTCATTAACAATCTTTTTCATCTTCAATTCCTTTATAAAAGTTTGAATAAAATCTTGAAATAATTCAAGAGGTTCATTTTAATAATATAGATTTAAAATAAAACAAAAAAAACAATACTCCCCTACCCTGTTAGGTAGAGGAGTACTATTTAATTAGGTTTTCTGTAATAACGATGACCCGCAGTTTCTTTATGGGTTTTCACAATATTAAGAATAGTGTGTCGACGCACAGTTACTACTCGTCCATCAGTTGTCACTAATGAATAATTACCTGATTTTGTCTTCTTGGCTTTCTTAGAATTGTCACTGGCAAATACTACGCTAATTTCACCATGATCATCTTCCAAGATTTCGTACAATGAAAACTCTATAGGGTATTCATCTTTTCGATTAAAATAAATAACTGGATACGAAGTATGGTGATCGTCATCTTCCTCATCAGAATCTTGGGTTTCGATAACTTTATCTTTAACCTCTTCTGATTCCGCATCAATTACTCGTTGACAATCTTTACAAACAGTAGCGAATAACTTATCTGTTTTAATCTCGATGACTTTGCGTTCTTCAGGATCTAGCGCATTTCCCCATTTCTTAAACAACCTACCAATATACTTCAGCATTAATTAATTCCTTTCAATTATTTTATAAAATAAATATCATATTTCAAGCATATTGAAAGCAATAATAACAGGATATTCCTCTTCATCTAGTTGTAAGATAGGTTTCTCAAGCTTACGATATTCGATTAAAGGTACGATTTCGTACTTATCGGTAATATCTGGTCGATGGAAGAAATCTTTGTATTCGTCGTACAGATCAATAAATGCAATAATTCCTGCTAATCTACGTGTCACATGACGAGCTTTACCAATAGCTTTGCCATTGATTCTTACTTCAATGCCTTGTTTAAAATCAGATTTTAATTGCTTAAAGAATTCATCGCAAAAGAATGGTAACTTACCTTCTGTATAGTCAATGTACTTCTTTAGTAATTGAGAATGCATTGGCCCGCTATTGTATTCGGCTAGATATGAAACTGGAACACCATTACCATTGGTTTTTGATTCTAAATAACCTTGATACAGATGATCACGATACATGATTTTAGTATAGTGCTTAATAACTAAATCAATAAACTTTTCAGTTTGATCATCATTTAAGTTATAAGCGTACTTGATTAACTTCTTAAGATGTGGATTCTTTTCTGTATCAAGAATCTTCATCACAAACATTGCCGCACTGTAAAATTCAAAATCAAGAACGATGTCTTTATATTCTTTTACAGTAAATGCCTTCCTTAAATGCGTTAACCTAATAAATAAGAAAGCAATTGCTTTGAGTGGAAATGATGGAGGTATATAATCTAAATGTACATCACTAAGCACATCTTTAAGAGTTCGATTATAGGCATATGGATCTTTAGTAGCTGTCGCAATACAAACCATGTCGTTTGCTAATTGATAAGCTCTGCATTTATGTTTTTCAAGCAGTTCAGTTGGATACATGTTTACTCCCATTCCATCAAAAAGTTATAAGTGTAAAGTTTACCATCTAGGAAGATATTGATAAGATAGGAATCGTTACCATTCTTTTTACGATTACTACCCATGATGTCTTCACTTAAGTAAGACCATACATTGTAATTATCAATAATTTCTCTTTCAAACAATTCACCTGCTGGATCGTATTGATGATTTCTTAAATCAATTACGTGATAAATTGAATTAAGATTTTCATCTTTGTCAGTATAAATGTTGATATCGTAGTTATACTTTAAGTTTAAAAGCATACGACGAATTTTGTTATTGATTTCTGTAATTTTGATATTGTGAATTTCTAATTCAATAGCGTTCATTTTAAAGTCCTTTAAAAGTTTACTGTGCTGGATTAGCATTTTAATGATATGTATTTAAAATAAAATAATCTACTCTACCTTTTTTTTAAGGTAGAGTAGGCTATGTTATCGTTTCATTTTATAAAATGGAAGTTTACCATCACCGATTACATGATTGTAATGGTAAATAGCTTCTAGTGTTTTAGGTGTCAATGTAATTACACCACCAGTAGAATCTTTCAGTCGATAATTACCAGACATGTTCGGTGTTTCTACTTTATCTAACAAATGATTGAACAGTTTATATTGTTCGCCATCGCGGATAATAGAATGGCTGTCAATACGTGTAACTGTTTCCTCATTCTTACGATAGAATGCAATAGGACGAAGACGAGATTCGGCACGAGTACCATTCTTCTTATAATATCGATCCTGGATGACTTCACGAGCTTCCAGAAGAGCATTTTGAAGTTGTTTAAGGTCAGCCATTGGTAAACTAGAATACGCCACCATTTCATCTTTCAGGTCTTCTAGCAAGTGTTTGATATTCATTACAACATCAGCTTTTTTAACAGCCATTTTTATTTCCTTTAATTGTTAAGTAAGTAAAGTGAATAAGTCATTATTCACATATTTATCAGTATGTATATTTTTTACTATACATATTAGTATAAAAAATCAAACAGGGTAAGTGTATGAATTTCCAAACCCGACTCACTTATTATTTAGGAACAAATTTAGATGGAAAAAGAAGCGATTTCTCTTGATGAATTCAAAATAGTCAGTTTAAAACACAATATCAAACATGCTATTGAGGGTCTTAAGACAGAAACAGGATGTACTACCGAAGAAGTTATTAAATTTCTTCTCGTAGTGCGTCCTTTTGAAATTATTTTCCCTAATGTGATAAACGCAGAGGGGCAAGATAAAGAGGATAAAATAGAAAGTATTACTAAATATATCAAACTGTATTCTAAATCTATCAAGGAATACTGTAAAAAAGAAACTATTCGTTACACTACTGGTGACCGAACAAGTACTTTTTATCCTGAATTAATTACTACTGATAATCTTGTCCAATGGTTCTTATTTAATATTGGGCGTTATCATTCTGGTGATCAATGCTATTTGGTTTCTAGAAACGGTATTGTAGATGATCCTAAAGGACTCATCCCTACTCTTATTCAAACATTTAATATTAAAGACTAATTACTCAAAAGGATTTTCCTAAAATGACTGAACAAAAAATTAAAGTAAAGAAACGTGATGGCCATTTTGAACCATTGGATATTGCTAAAATCCATCGTGTGGTTGAATGGGCTGCGGATGGTTTAGATGTCTCTAGTTCTCAAGTAGAAATCAATAGCCATATTCAATTTTATAATGGTATCTCTACTGCTGATATTCACGAAACATTGATAAAATCCGCTGCTGATTTAATCTCTACAGAATATCCCGATTATCAGTATATGGCTGCACGATTGGCTTTATTCCATATTCGTAAAATAGCTTATGGTGATTACACACCTCCTCACTTGTTTGACCATGTTAAGAAGATGTGTGAATTGGGTTGGTACGATAAGGAAATCATTACTTATTATTCTAAAGAAGAATTCAATGAGCTGAATGATTATATTGTTCATGATCGTGATTTGACTTTTGCTTACGCTGGCATTAAACAGATGGAAGCAAAATATCTAGTACAAAATCGTTTAGATAAAAAACCTTTAGAATCTCCTCAGATTGCATTCATGTTAATTGGTGCCTGTATCTTTAGTGGTTATCCTAAAGAAACACGTATGGACTATGTTAAAAAGTTTTATGATTCTTTATCTAAATTCCATATTTCATTACCTACTCCTGTAATGGCAGGTGTTCGTACACCTACTAAGCAGTACTCCTCATGCGTATTGATCGAAAGTGGTGACAGTTTAGACAGTATTAATGCATCCACTTCTGCCATTGTTAAATATATTTCTCAACGAGCAGGCATTGGCATTAATGGTGGTCGGATTCGCGCATTAGGTAGTGAGATTCGTGGTGGTGAAGCTGTACACACTGGTGTTATCCCATTCTGGAAAATGTTCCAAGCCGCAGTTAAGTCATGTTCTCAGGGCGCCATCAGGGGCGGAGCTGCGACCCTTTATTATCCTATCTGGCATTTAGAAGTAGAATCCTTGATCGTACTGAAAAATAACCGTGGTGTAGAAGATAACCGTATTCGCCAATTAGATTACGGTGTACAATTAAATAAATTGATGTATACTCGTCTGATTAATGATGAAGACATTACTTTATTCTCACCTCACTCAGTAGAAGGCATGTACGACGCGTTCTTTAATGATCAAAAACTCTTTGAGAAACTTTATACTGAAGCTGAGAATAATCCTTTAATTACTAAAAAGAAAATTCCAGCTCGTGACTTATTTAGTTTGTTGATGTCTGAACGTGCAAATACTGGTCGTATTTATATCATGAATGTAGATCACTGCAATACTCATTCTTCATTCGATGAGTTAGTAGCACCAATCCACATGAGTAATTTATGTTCTGAAATCACCTTACCAACTAAACCATTAAATAATATTAATGATGAAGAAGGTTTGATTTCCTTATGTACTTTAGCGGGTATTAATTTAGGTAAGATTGAAAAGTTAGAAGATTTAGAAGAAGGATGTGATCTTTTGGTTCGTTCTTTAGATGAATTGTTATCTTATCAAAACTATCCTATTCCGGCAGCTAAACGTGCAACCGAACTTTATCGTTCATTAGGTATTGGTGTCATTAACTTTGCCTATTACTTAACTAAAAATGGTAAACGAATTAAAGACGGTTCTGGTTTGGAATTAACACACCAAACATTTGAAGCTTTACAATATTATCTATTAAAGAGTTCAGTACAACTGGCTAAAGAAAAAGGTACTTGTTTAGGATTTAAAGATACTAAATATGCTCAAGGTATCTTACCTATCGATACTTATAAGAAAGACATCGATGCTTTCGCACCGTTTGATTTAAAATACGACTGGGAATCATTGAGAGAAGAGATTAAAGAGTTTGGTTTACGTAATGCTACCTTATCTACTCAGTTCCCTTCTGAGAGTAGTTCTCAAGTTAGTAACGCAACCAATGGTATCGATATTCCTAGAAGTCCTCTAACTATTAAAGCTTCTAAGGATGGTATTCTGAAACAGATTGTTCCTGAGTATGAAAAATTGAAAGATCAATATGAATATCTATGGGATGATAACAATAACCAAGGTTTCTTGAAGATTGTTGCTATTATTCAGAAATTCATGGATCAAGCGATTTCAACTAATACTCGATACAATCCTACCATTATGCCTAATGGTAAAGTACCGATGAAACTGATGCTTCAGGAACTCTTGTTAGCTTATAAATGGGGTGTAAAAACTCTGTATTATCACCATACAAACGACGGTTCTAACGACACCCAAGATAGTCTGGATGATGGTTGTGCCGGTGGTGCTTGCAAACTGTAAAGTAAAAAAAATAACTCCTACTCCTGATACGTCAGGAGTAGGGGTATATTTTAATATGTTTTAGTCTAAAGGGATTCTAAACCTTTTTGCAAGAGCTATACCAAGATCATCGAATGCCTCTTCGATTTCATGTTTGGTAGGTCTCTGATTAAAGCTACCATCGAATGGTTTACCGAATGTCTCACCAAAAGGATTATCCATTCCTGATAATGATTTAGGAGCCGTATATTTTCTATTAACTGCTTTCTTTCTTTTCTTTTGGATCGTCTTCATTTTAGTTTTCCTTTTTTTCATTGTGGTCAATGGTTATATTGTATTTATAAGTGATACCGATTTCATCTACATAGCCTAAAATAACGACTATTCGATCTATTCTAGAATATGTATTACTGATCGTACATTGATTAAAGTAATGATCTTTCTTTTTACTAACACTTAAGCCAACAAACCAAAATGACATTAAGTTATAAAAATTAATCCATGTTTCTCGATCAGCATATACATCAATGCTGTAAGTCATGAGTTTTGTTAAGTTTGTTTCTTTATCACCTTCGTATTCTCGGTAAACAAAGTATTGTTTGTTCCATTTGGAATCATTCATCTTTAAGAAAGATTCAATACTATTTGTTAGTTCATCGTAGAATTTTTGATCCATTTCTGAATCGACATTAGATGGACTCATTTACAATTCCTTTATAAAGTTAGTTTTAAATTTTTAATAGTTCTTTATTTTCTTCTAAGTATTTTCTAAATTTAGTAATCATGTACCGAACACGAATACTGTGGTGTTGTTTCTTCTTACGAGACTTATATGCCTTAAGTTTATATACAAGACGCTCATCGTTACTAAATCTAATAAAACGATATTTTCTCTTGTGAAATTTAATACGTTTAGCTAGCATTTTCATCTTTAATTTCCTTAACTTGAGTCTGATATTCTTTAGGTATGTCCATTCTATATTTAGACACTCTCCAATCACGATGACGATACACTACATTAATAAATTCCCTATAGTTACTATCGTTTAAATGATAAAAGAAACAAAGAAATTTCTTTAACTCCTTTTGTTCTTCTGTAATTGGGATATCTACATTATCGAGTACTTCTTTTAGATAGTTAAGATTTTTATTCTCAGTTAAATCACGAAGCACTTTTAAACTAAAATGTTTATTGGATTTCATGGTTTTTAAACGACTTAACCATTGTTGTGAAATCTTACATGTAGACTCGTGCATTTTTACCATTTTCTCTGGTGGAACGTAGATACGGTTTAGAACGCGTGTTCCTACATCCATAGCTACCTCAATTAAAGCCATTGCATCACCAAGAACATATGCCTTATCTAATAAAACTGTCTTTAACGTATTCATTTTTAATTTCCCTAATTAATATTTTGTTTTATTCTACAATTAACCTTAAGTCATCAGGATAAAATTCAAATGACTCTCCTTCTTTAATACACCATCCTTCGGTGTAAACATATTCTTTATTTTCTTTATCGAAAGCAAGAATGTCTTTCGTAAATTCCAATTCTAGAACTGTTTTTCCATGTTCGTCTTTATCTACACTGACGTCAAGAATAAAACTAAACTCTTTTATTCTTTCTACAATTTCATTAAGTCTTTCAACTTCTAATTTATCTTTATAAACTCTCATTTTATCTTCCTTATATTTTACTAATACTAGAGGGGTATCCCTCTAGTATTAGTTTATTAAAGTTTAGTGATTAAGATTCTCTAAAGAAAATTCACTTGGTTTGATAGCATATTGTTTAGCGCTATTCTTAGCAATAGAAATAAGATTAACTAAATCATTACGTGGAATACGGAAAATAGTTTCTGTCGAACCACAAATCAATTTAGATTTTGTAAAGAGGCTATTTTCAATACTCTCAACAACACAAGCACCATCAATAAAAATAGTTCGGTCTTTAGTTTCAATAACCGGAATGCCATTTATCGCTCCGATGATTGGATTCTCTTTATCGAATAAGTAAGAATAAGAATTCTTAGGATAGAATAACGGCAATTCAGCCAATTCACTTAAAGCATTTCTTTCTTCAGTACTATTCTGTCTAATCACAAATCCAAAATTACCAAATGCCGGATCAAATTTTACATAAAAATTCGATACACTGATCGCTTCGAATCTGAGTACTTCCTCTTCGATTTTCCAGTTAACACTACTAAGTACAGAAACCAATCCTTTAGCACTAGGGCCTAATCCAACAATATTAGCGATAGGTGTATGGTTAGGAGCCGATTGTGTATCGTTTTGGATATTAGATTTGATTTTCTCCTTAGAATAAGCATTCAGACTAGATATAGCCAGATAAAGAATTACCTTATCTGTCAAGTGTTTGATTCGATAAACCATTTCAGGATGCTTATCACCAAACAATTCTTTACATTGTTTCTGAATAAATCGACAAAGAGCAGAATTATCAACCATTCGTTTTTCTTTGAAGTAATTAAATGCGATTATATGCAATATATTAACTTCAAATAAATTAGTTCCTTCTTTATCCAGATCGTAGATTAGAAGCTCTCCATCTGTTGTTTCAATTTTACAGATATATTTATTATCTGTATCTTCCAATTCAAAATTCTTAATGACCGGACCGAGAACCGTTTTTAGTAATTTATCTAATTCTGAATATGCTCCAATAAAATCAATTTCTATGCCCAGCAGTTCGATTTCAGGGTTGTACAATTCCATTTTAAAATTTCCTTATGTAATTAAATTTGAAAATAGAGTAGGGGTATCGTTACCCCTACTCCGTATTAGTTTATTTTACAGTTTTAAATACCAACATTTTCAAAACTTTCTTACCATCTACAGTTTCAAAAACAGGTATTAATTTAGCATAGTGCTTAGGTTTATAAAACATAGTCTTATTAGATTTAATTTCCTCATCACTATATTCCTTAAGGAATTGATAAGATAAACACTTTTCATTCGGTTTGAATTTACCAGCTATAAATTCAGTACTACCAAAAGTAGTATTTAAAACAAAACCAAAACATGTACCAAGTCTATGTTTCTTTAATTCGTCATCAGGTAATTGAATAAATTCTTCAGTAGTACCCAAGTATCCTTTATCGTAATATACTGGTACCCTTTTATCCAATTCTTCAACGCTACTGTTATAAAAGAATTCTTTAAAGCCATTTGAATCTACGACTGGAATTCCTGTAAAATTCATTTTGTCTTTAATGAATTTGCGGTAATGATTATGTGTTACCATCAGGTAACACATTTCCTTAACCACAAGATCTACAAACTCATCAAACTCTTCTTGAGTTTCAATTTCATAACGACTAATTAAAAACTCTTTAAAGATTTCCATTTTATAACGTATTGTAGAGACCACTTTATTCATTTCGTGGAATAAAGTGAAAAATAACGGAAAATAAGATAAACTAGATTTCTTTAAGAGTCTACTTAACTCAATACAGCGAACACGATTATCTGGATTTTTAGACATCTCATCAAGATGCCCAAACCAGTCAACAGCTAACTTACCTGTGATTTCCATTGGAACTGGAGCATCAGAGGGAGCATTATTAGCTTCCCTAATTCTTTTGGCTTTTTCATCAGAAATGTAAAAGTCATTTAAGGTTTGTTGAATGGTTTTATCACTAGAAGCAGATGAAAATACACTACCGAGTTGTTTAGCAATAACACTATAAGATTTCATGTCTTATTCCTTTTATTTAGGTTAAAAAATAAGAAGTTTATTTATAGTAGCCTTCCTTCACTACTCATTTTAATATTATAGGTTTAAAATAAAACAAAAAATAAAGATACTCCAATAAGGTATCTTTATTTTCCATACTTCATCAAGCAGTAATTTTAAATAATTTACTACCTGGATAGAATTCGAATGATTCGTCTTCCAATACTACTGCGGTATTTTTACTACCGCGTTCATTGGTGGTTTCATCAACTACCTTGATAGATTTCTTAAATATTACGTAAAGCGCCATATCATCGCCACATCCTGTACGACTTAATAAGACTTTTTCTACTAGACTACAACCATTTAAATCGGCAATAATCTTATCCTTATTCTTGAGAGTAAGTTTTCCAGTAATAACTGACTCATGAGAATTAGAAAATAATTTACAAATAAAATTAAACATGATTACGTCCTTTACAAAGAGATTAAAAATAGAGATACCTTATTGAGGTATCTCTATTTTATTTTACTTTAAGAAATCATTTAAATCTTTTTCTTCAATGATTTCAATACCTAACTTCTTGGCTTTCTCTAATTTCGATCCGGCATTCTCACCTACAATTAAATAGTTTAGCTTACTACTAATTGACGATAACATTGTACCACCATTATCCGTAATCAGCTTCTCTATTTCCTTTCTAGGTCTGGTTAACGTACCGGTAATCAAGAATGTCTTCTGATCTAATTTATTAGAAAGCTTCTTTTCTTTCTTAAACTTAAATTCTACTAAATAGTTTAGAACCAAATCACGATTCTTTGGATTAGAAAGATATTCGTAAATGGCTTTAGCTTTTATAGGTCCTACACCTTCTAGATTTACTAATTCCTCGTAAGTAACATCTAATAAACGAATAATGTCTTTATACTCTTTTAATAAAAGCTTAGACATTCTTTCACCTACGAAACGAATTCCTAAGGAATATAAGAATTTCTCAGGAGTCGTATATCTAGAAGCTTCAATAGCTTCAAAAGCATTTTTAGCAGTTAATCCTTTACCTAATACTTTTTCTAAATCTTCTAAAGACAGACGGTATAAATGAATTGGATAATAAATTGCTTTCGCTTTAAATAAAGCTCGAATAATGAATTCATCCACGCCTTTAATATCCATTCCATCCCGCGAAGCAAAATGCAATATGTTCTGGATTAGCTGTTCTTCACATTCTTTATTCATGCAACGAGTAATGGTTTCTTCTGTAACTAGTTGAGATTGACAACACGGGCATTTATCTGGAAAGACAAATGGCTTACTATCAGGATCTCTCTTGTCTAAATCCACAGAAATAATTTCAGGAATGATTTCTGCTGCTTTTCTTACTTGTACAAAATCACCAATTCTTACATCTAACTGCTTAATAAAAGAAGCATTGTTTAGAGTTGCTCTAGAAACTATTGAACCTGATACCAGTACTGGTGTAAGAATAGCAACGGGCGTAATCGCTCCTGTTCTACCAATCTGCACGACAATATCAACGACTTGGGTGGTTTCTGACTCTGGGTCTAATTTAAACGCACATGCCCAATTAGGCAATTTACCTTCATTGGGTTTTGCATAGCTTAAATCATTTACCTTAAATACAATACCATCCATATCGTACTGATCTGTTTTACGAGTAACCTCATGTTCAGAAACAATCTTGCTTAATACTTCTTTATCTAAAGGATAAGTAACAATACCTTTTACAAAAGTATTGAAACCTAGTCTAGATAAAGCACTGGTCATTTCTGAATAAGATTTATAGGTTTGTTTAGGTTCTATTGTATACGGGATGAATTGTAATTGACGCTGACGAGTAATTTCTGGATCTAATTGTCTCAATGACCCTGCGGCGGCATTACGAGGATTAGAAAAGGGTTTCTCACCTTTTGCTCGTCGTTCTTGATTCAGTTGATTAAAAACATCTCTGAACATCAAGACCTCGCCATAAACAATAGTTTCTTTTTGAATAGGAATTTCTTTAGGAATAGAAGTTATGGTCAATACATTCTTTAACACATCTTCACCAATAAACCCGTCACCACGAGTAGAGGCTGAAATTAATTTACCTTGTCGATAAACTAACTCTAATGCTAAACCATCAAACTTAGACTGAACCATGAGTTCTGTTTGATTCGGTAGAAATGAAAAGAACTTATTAAGATCATTTACATCAAAACAGTTCTTTAAAGAACCCATAATGTGTTTATGTTTGATCTTACTTAAAGTAGGTGAAACTTTATCTCCTATTCTCTTAACAGGGGAATCATCTAACACTAAGTCAGGATGTTGTTCCTCTAATTGAGAGAGTTCCTTATAAAGCTTGTCGTATTCCTTATCTGAAACCAAAGGATCATCTAAGGTATAGTAATGATAGGAATATTTATTGATTAAATCAACAAGTTCCATCATTCTAAAATATATCGGATCCATCTTCAATTTCCTTTTCAATGTCTTTCTGACTGATCATCCCATCTGTTTTAATTTTGTCTAACATTCCAGTAAATGCAATAACAGCATCTTCAGGAATAGGGTCAATTTCAATAGAGATAGGTTCTGAAACTCCAGGAATACTATCCATGACAAAAGTCGATTTGAATATTCGATCTTTCTTATACATCTCTAACCATTCGTTAAAACAGCTACTGATGCTTGGATTTGGAATCTTATAGAATTCCTCAGGTGTAACAACCATAGGTGCTATTTTATCCGAATAATTATTATCTATAAGAACATAGGACGCAAAAAGATAAGCTTCCCAATATCTTGCTAAGAAACTATTGTCTTCTTCTCTAGGGTATTTCTTAATCAAAAACTGATTAATAGGATTCAGTCTGAATAAATAAGCATGAATGTGTTTAGGATGATCTGAAATAGTCGGTAACATATTGTTTTCCTATTTAGTCTTAAAATAAATAGAGTAGAGAAGGAAACCCTCTCTACTCTATCATTCAGTTAAAGTTCAATACCACCAAGATCATCTTTACTAACATTGCTGTCTACTTGGCTAACGAGATAAGATGAAATCTCTACTTCTTGAGGTGCAACCTGTACATTATCAGAAGTTAACCAAGCATTAATCCAAGGAATTGGATTAGAATTCACACTTGGGAAAATAGGATCTAACCCTACAGCCTTCATGCGATGATTGGTGATGTATTCGACATATTGACAAAGAATAGTTTCATTCAAGCCAATCATACTACCATCTTTAAACAGATAAGTCGCCCAGTCTTTTTCTTGCTGAGCCGCAATTCTAAAGATATCAATACATTCTTCTTTGGTTTCTTCAGCAATCTGTTTCCATTCTTCACCTTCTGCACCAGAAGCCAATGTGTTAATAATGTGCTGAGTAGTCGTCAGATGGAGTGCCTCATCACGAGCGATCATTTTAATAATCTTCGCATTGCCTTCCATGAGTTTACGTTCAGCAAAACTAAATGCACAGGCAAACGAGACATAAAACCGAATGGCTTCAAGTATATTCACCACAAACAAGCACAAGTATAGCTTCTTCATTAATTCACGTTTACTGATCTCAATACGATGATTAAAATACATTTTATAATCTTTTGCTTGTTTAGATACTTCAAAAGTACCTTCACCGAAAAGATTATAATACTGACTATACATAATCAGATCATCGTAATATTTAGAGATCTCTTTAGCTCGTTCTAAGATTTGTGGATTAATAACGATATCATCAAACTCAGCAGACGGATCATTCAGTACATTACGCATGATGTACGTATAAGAGTAAGAGTGAATTGATTCGAAACTGGTCCACCATAACGTCCAATGTTCTAATTCAGGAATAGAAATAAGTGGTAGAAAAGCAATAGCTGGACTACGACCCTGAATGGAATCAAGCAATGATTGGTATTTTAAGTTGCTTAGAAAAATATGTTTTTCATTTTCTGGTAAACTATTGAAATCCATACGGTCACGACCAATATCTATTTCTTCAGGACGCCAGAAAAATGATTTTTGTTTTTCAGTTAAATCATTATAAACACCGTATTTAGATTGATCGTAACGCTGTACATTTATTGGCTGACCTAAGAACATATCTTCTTTAGTCGCATCGTTCGGTGTTCGATCAAATACTGAAAACTTCATTGGTTTTGTTTTTTCACCTAATTCCATTTCTTACTCCTTTTCTTCATCACTGTCTTGCTGTTGATTTTGTTCAGCTTCATCACCGAACATCGGCATTACTTCTTCTACAACTACACCCATGTTAAATACTCCTTATGTTAAGCGTTAAATTCGCTGATGTTCGCTGCTACGACAAGCTCATCATCAACATCTACGTAAATAGTGGTTTTAGGAAATGCATCAAGAAACAAATCATTTACGGTACTGCGTGCTTTAAAATTAGAAAAATCTAAAGTACGCATGATTGTTCCTTCGTTGTTTTTCAATAAAATCTGCACTAATTTATTTTGTTTGTCGGTGGTTATAGTAAGGTATCGTTCACCACCACCAAAGACTTCGTTTCGAACATTGGTAATCTCACTTACTTTAGTACCATTAATTTTGGTATGGTCAGCTAAGATTAAAAGCATGTTCTTAATCATCTTTTCGTTAGGTGTTTCATCAAACACTAAATCAAACACAATTTCCTGACTGATCCCTTCAACAACAAAATGAACATTGTTTTCTTCAGTTCGTCGAACTTCAATATACTTATCGTTATAGGTAACGTCACTAAAACCCAGTCCGATTAATGTAAGTAAAGCATAACCAGGTTCATTATTAATTGAAAACGGATCTTTAACAATAGTTGGTTTATTTAGAATTTGATAAAACTGAGCAATGCGTATGAATTTACGATAGTATTCCAACCAATCGAAGTCATCAATATCCCAATCAAGAATACTACGCAATTCTAAAATATCTTTATCAGTATCGAATTTATAATACTTACTTTCATCGCACATGGTAAAAGCAAATAAGTAAACTTCGAGAAAACCATCGATACCTAATTCTTCTAATAAATTTAGATTTTTCTTATAAATATTCTTACAAATAATCATGCGTTTATAATTATATTCTTGATCATTTTCAGTAAATTTTGCTATTACCACATCACGAATTTTAGAAAGAAAATTTTTCTTAATTGATTTAAGTTTTAGTCGTCTTTTAATAGAAAAAGACACCTCGCCATTAAACGTCCTACTAATGGTTTTATCTTCATCAAACGTATTACTTTCAACAATACTTATTTCGTATTCTTTACTACTAGAAATGCGATTATAATGCTTTTGAATTTTCTGAAACATTTCTCTTAATGTTACAGTAATTTGTTCTTTATTTGTTGTAATATACATGGTTAATCTCCTTTAGTTTAGTTTAAAAAATGGTAATTCAGAGATCTTGCAATTAAGAATAATTTCGCTAGGGTTTTCTACATCTAAAGAAGTTATTTTAGTTTGGATAAATTTATTTACATTAATTTCTTCTGCTTTAAATTTTCCAATTACTAAAGTATATAATTTAGGTGATGGATGACCGTTTACTTTAATAAACACTAACTCATCTTTTTCCACACATTCAATATAATCCACTCCGTCGTCTAGATTAAAATTCCTGATATCTTTATCTAATGTTACATATTCTCCTATAGGTGATTTACAGTCATTATTAAGTTGATGAATAAATAAAGCTTCATTGTTGTTATATTCAGACAAAACTATCTTGAATCTGACATTTTCGTATCCGACACGATTAACTCCAGATTTTAAACCAGGATTAATCCAGTACCTAGGTACGAAACTAAATGATATTTTAACCACGTTATCTTTAAGATCATCAATAAAAACCAGTAGTTTATTTTTACCAGAAAACTTTTCAACATCAAATAAGTTTTCAAGTCCAAGTAAATGGCCTAAAGTGTAACCTGGATCTTCTTGTTTAAATACTCCTCGATACACTAAACAATACAAAAGATAAACCAGTCTAAACTTACGAATTGTTTTTAATTCTCCAACTTCGTAATCCTCTAATTCTTCTTGGTCGATAATATTAAGAAAACCTAAGTTCGTTATTAATTCTTCTTTTAATGAATTTGGTGGGGCTATTGTCGCTAACTTTCCTAATGTATTGATCCCTATAGATGACATGCATCTGTATTCTTTAATTTCTGTTTCTTTAAAGACAGGAATTAACTTATTCACCATTTTCTTAAATTTAGAAATATTATCTGTTTTTAGATCGAAATAACTAACTTGATATTGTCCACCAAAAGAAGCTAATGCTAAACGAGCTTGTTTCTTATCTAGAAATTTATTTCTAAAATCGGTTACTTTTTTAGATAAAAATACTAATTCTGAAAGTAGTTCTTTTTCACACTCATCGTCAGTCAAAAAGATTGTATTTTCATTTTTTGTTAATTTAGAGTTGTTGAGAACATATCGCATTTTTAATTCCTTTATGTAGTTAAAATAAATTAATAAATACAGGACTATGGATATCCATAGTCCTGTACTATTCTTAAAATAAATTTAAATAAAATCTTCTATTAAACTTATCGCAAATGCAACGTACGTTAAGAATAACAGAATACTCATTACCACTATCATGATATAGGTTCCTTTTATTTTATAACTCTTTATAGACATGCTCAATATTATCTCTCCATGTACTAATATTTTCCAATAGATTACCACGCATGTATTTATCTACGGCACTATCAATAGAATCATTTTGATTAATAGGGTCTGGCATTGAAGAAGGGTTATCAGGAGCACCGATGTTGTGTAATACTGAATAGAAGACATATTCTACAATTAGTTTGATATGTTCCCATTTCAATACTTGGTCTGGCAATGCTAAGATTTTCGTCCGTAACCCATCCAAGTAACTATCTTCGGATAACTTACCACTCCATTCAGATGCATTTAGCATTAATGCATTCTTATTAGAGATTTTATTTTTATATCCATGAACTTGATACTTAGGTTCTGTTACAAGTTTATAGAAGTTATCAAGAGGGATGTTGTGGGTTCTTTTATTCTTATCTTTAGTCTTAGCTAAAAGAAATAAAATTTTAATCTCATCATCTTGCTCTATACCTGAGAAACTTTTATATTTCTTTAAAGCTTCTCCTGATAAAACACCATATCGTAAATTATTTAAAGCGGATTTACTTACAATTTCAAATATCGCATTAAGTAATGTCTTATATCGGTGTTGTTCTACTGAATATAGTTTATTAAATTCCTCCATAAACCAAGTAAGTGGTCCTTTCTTACCTGAAAGTTCTTCCTCTATTTTTTCATCTTCGTAAGAAGAAGATGTAAGTCCACTAGTTGACCTTGCGAGACTATATCCTTTCTTATTAAATAAAAGGTCTATTACTTCTTCATCACCTAAAGTCACAGTACCTGTATTAGATAAATCGGAAGTTAATTTAACACTATCGCCAGAATAAACAAATATTTCGGGAGTAATTAAGTTAAATATCGGACTATCACTCACTTTGTATAACTTAACTTGACTATCATTGAGTTCATCACCACAATAAAATAAAGGCATGTTAGGTTTTTCAAATCCTATCCAACCTTTAAAAGGATTCAATGAAACTAAACTCATCATCTTTCGATTTAGTGAATTAAAAATAAATTCACCAATATCAACATTGGTAATTTTAGTACCTGGACCTATACCATTGCCTTGATTCGGATTACTATAATGGAAAAAAGAAAACCATGGATTGCCGATCCTCTCTGAAGAAGACACTGTATAAGCTTGAAATGATTTTACCTTATCGATATATTTTCTTAATAATTTTTTAAGTTTAATTAATCGTTCTCTAAATAAATTAGGAGATACTAAAATCTTTCTATCTTCAGCATCCGTACCAAAACCAACTTTATAAAGATCTGTCATGGCGACATAAAGAGCAAATTTACTAAACTCAATATGTAAATAACCCCATGATGAGTTTCTCTTTAAGAAAAGATTTTTAGGTACGTAATCAGAAAGAGAATATCGATACTCTCCAAAATTAGAAATAGATTTCTCGTAATTGATTCCATTTTGTTTTGCTGTCGATTCCGAATACTCATGCATCGGTCTACTATACTCTACAGCTCTTTTCTTTACCTTAGATTTAAACTCATCGTAAGTCATTTTTAAAGGATCAAATTCACTAAAGTAAATGATTGGATCTTTTGTAACTACTGCTTCATCAGTATTATCTAATAAAAGATCTTCACCTTCTTTGGGAGTGTAGTATGTTTTACCAACAGAGTTAGATAGATTAATCTCCTTCATTAAGTCGAAATACTCAGGAGAATACGTCATAGTAGGTAATTTACCATTTCCTTTAAAACTGGTTTTGTAAATTTCTTTATCTGCTTTAAATCTTTCATTAGTAGGAAATAACACGCTGTTAATCCTAATCGCAAAGTCTTTAAGCTCGTTTAAATATTTTGGTTCTGTATTGGCACTGTTCTCAATCAATCCTTGCTTAATACCATAATTCTTAGGATTCTCCCCACCATAACTAACTCCTGAGAACTCTAACTTTCTGTATGGGCTATAAAGAATAGAAATACCTTTAATATCTATTTTCTTATATACAATAGGTTCGTAGATTTGTTCTTTAACTGAAGTAGTGTTTCGAGTAGAAGCGTATTTGAAATCTTTAGATCCGTTTAGAGTAAAATCATTTACTCTGAATAAAAATGAATTTAGAAAAAATCTAAAATAAAAAGGGATAAGTTCTTTGGATAATTTTCTAGCTTCTAAAAGAGCGGATTCCATTGTTTGAAATTCTGGCGTAGCACTAGAAATATAATTATCAGCTTCAGAATACATACTTCTAGTGAAGTTATCTGTAATAGATTCAAATCTAGGATTCAAATAAGCTCTAGAATCTCTTCTTCGATGTAAATGAGGCTCGTACCCTGTTTGTATAATATTGTTTTCACCAATAATCATTTTACATCCTT
>ERZ773077.7-NODE-7-length-144625-cov-9.395172_pt1 | contig 144625 bp, 123 predicted proteins | sample MGYA00580612_ERZ773077 | MGnify/ENA primary metagenome ERZ773077 (study PRJEB29015, sample SAMEA2737971) | human oral metagenome | biome: human oral; feature: human-associated habitat; material: dental | place: China | collected 2021 ...
ACCTGGTGATCGACGACCTCGACGGTGCCCTGGCGACGATCTCCGCGGCGATCACTGAACGACGGCCCGTCGCCGTCGGGCTGCTGGGCAATGCCGCCGATGTCTTCCCGGCGATCGTGGCTGGGGACGTCCTGCCAGACATTGTCACCGACCAGACCGCCGCCCACGACGCCCGCTACGGCTACCTGCCCGCCGGATACACCCTCGATGCCTGGGCAACCGAGCGCGAAACCGATCCCGGAAAGGTGGAACGCGATGCCCGCCAGTCGATGGCCGCGCAGGTGCGGGCCATGCTGGAGCTGAAGAGTCGTGGGGCCGTGGTGTTCGAGAACGGCAACAATCTGAGGGTGCAGGCCTCCCATGTCCTTGATGCCGTCGAGACGGAGCGGGTCTTCGCGGAGATCTCCGGATTCATGGAGGCCTACCTCCGGCCACTGTTCAGCCGGGGCATCGGGCCGTTCCGCTGGATGATCCTTTCCGGAGACGAGAACGACCTCAAGGTGGTGGACGACCTGGCCGCGACGATATTCCCCGAACGTCCCGAGGTTGCACGCTGGATCGGCCTAGCGCGTCGCCACATCCCCTCCCAGGGCCTGCCTGCCCGTTCCTGCTGGCTCGGATACGGCGAACGCTCAGCTCTGGCTTGCGCTGTGAATGAGGCCGTCGCTGACGGGAGGATCACCGCCCCCGTCGCCTTCAGCCGCGACCATCTGGACTCGGCGGGCATGACCCATCCCCGGATCGGCACCGAGGGCATGCGCGACGACTCCGACGGCGTCACCGACTGGCCCATCCTCGATGCGATGCTGATGTCCGCGGGCGGAGCGGATTTGGTGGCCGTTCACTCCGGAGGGGGTGGCTACTCCGGGTGGATGCAGTCGGCGGGCGTCACCGTTGTGGCCGACGGCACCGAGGCGGCTGCCACGAGACTGCGCCAGGCCCTTGACCTGGACTCAGGGCTCGGGGTCATCCGACACGCCACCGCAGGCTACGAGGAGGCCATCGATGAGGTGGGGCAGTCTCAAAAACCTGGAGCCCACGGCGCACCCCTGCGCTTGATCCGGAATCACCCATACGATCACGAAGGAGCCTGACATGCGTGAACTAACCCCTGATGATGCCCGCTGGGCTGTTCTCGGCGGAGGTGTCTTTGCCTGCGGCGGCGGTGGCTGGCAGGACCATGGGGAGCTGATGGGGCGGATGGCCACCACCCTCAACCGCCCCGTGCTCGCCGGCGTTGATGAGCTTCCCGAGGACTCCTGGGTTGCGACCGTGACCGCCATCGGTGCGCCCGCGGCCCCCGACTGGGAGATCCGCCCCATCGACTACATCGACGCGCTGCGGAAGCTGATGGAGCTGTCTGCGCACCCCATCTCTGCCGTCATCACCGGGCAGAACGGCTACTCCACCACCCTCAACGGCTGGATACAGTCGTCGGCCCTCGGGGTGAGGGTCCTCGACGCCGCAGGCGATGTGCGCGCCCACCCCACCGGAAAGCTCGGCTCCCTCGGGCTGACCACACGTGAGGGATATGAGACCATCCAGGTGGTCTCCGGTGGCAACCGTGCTCTGCACGGGCATCTCCTCAGCATCAACGTCGGGCGGGTGGACACCTGCGACGACGTGCTGCGTGACATCTCGGTGCGCTCCGGCGGCTTCATCGCCTCAGCCCGAAACCCTGTGGAGCTGAGCTGGGTCAGGGAGCATGCCGCGCTCGGTGTGATCTCCCTGGCCCTGGACCTCGGCAGGGTTATGGAGGAGGCCGGGGCAGGTCGACCCCAGGCGGGCAGGGAAGTCATCGGGAGTGTCGTCGACTTCCTCGGCGGTGAGATCATCGACGAAGGACCGCTCAGCTATGAGGTGGGGCTTGTGACTCGGGGAGGGTGGGATCACGGCACCTTCAGGATCGGCGACCACACCGTCCCCTACCTCAACGAGTACATGGCCATTGACGGTCCGGGTGGCCGCGTGGCCACCTACCCGGACACCATTTTCATCCTCCGGCAGGACAACGGTCTGCCGCTGGCGGTGAAGGATGCCGTTGAGGGGCTTGGGGTGACGCTAGTCAAGGTGTCTGCCACCGCGCTGCCGCTGTCCTCCTCGGCGGTGGATCGCGTTGCCCTGGGGGAGTGTGAGGACATCATGGGCATTGAGTTCCTGCGCTACCTGCCCGACCGTGGAGGGCGGGGATGAGAATCTCGGTGGGAAGCATATGGGGCTGGCGACAGGAGCCCTCGGATGGGGTGGTCCGTGCACAGGAATGACCCGGTGCCGGAGACTGCGGGAAGAGGGGAGGAGACATTGACGCTTGTCCTGAATGGCGCCTCCCTGACCTGGCGTGACCTTGCGGATGCTTTGAGGGCTGAGCACCTCGACATCACGCTCGACCCTGTGGCGCGCAGCCAGATGACCCGTGCGCGGGAGGCCGGGCTGGCGAAGCTGCAGGCAGATCCTGGTTTGCGGGTGTACGGCTGGAATCAGGCTCTGGGCCCATTCAAGGACCGGCAGTTGGAACCGGAGGAGCAGGTGCGCTTCCAGGTAAACGTGTTGCGGTCTCACAGTACGGGGTTGGGGGAGACGCTGCCTCGGCAGGTGGCGCGGCTGGCGTTGCTCGTGAGGGCGAACTGCTTGGCGCGGGGAACCTCCGGGGCGCGCCCTGAGTTGGTGGACCGGATGAATGAAGCAGTCAACCTCGGGCTCATCCCCGTCATACCGGGAACTGGCTCAATGGGAACTGGTGATCTTCAGCCCATGGCTGCCGCCGGCCTGGCTCTGACGGGTGATGCTGCGGGGAGGGTGAGATGCGATGACGACCAGGAGAGGTCTGCTCCCCAGGCCTGGGCTGCCCGAGGAAGGAAGCCTGAGTTCCGGCTGGCCACCGGGGAGGCGATAGCCCTGATCTCCGGGTCTGCCGTGCTGACGGCGCATCTGGTGTTCGCCGTCGAGGAGGTCTACCGGCAGGTGGAGACCTTCCTCGGGGCCTTCGCCTTGTTCTGCGAGGCGTCGCGTGTCGAGAGGGACGCCTTCGATCCCCGCATTCACGCTGAGCGGCACATGCCCTGGGAGATGCAGGCCAATGAGCTGATCCTCAGGCTCATCGGGGACAGCCAATGGGTGACGGATGAGGGGCGACGCCGCGTGGGGGAGTATGCCCCGCGCATCCAGGACGCCACGTCGGTGAGGTCGGTTCCCCACCAGATCGGCATCATCCTGCGGGAACTGGAGCGGGCCCGGGAGGATGCCACTCGGGAGGCGAACTCGTCGACCTGCAATCCGCTGCTGACCCCGGACTACACGGGAGAGGGGTACGAGTTCCTCTCCGGCGGGAACTGGGATGCGACGGTGCTGGGGCAGGCCGCGCAGTCGGTGAATGGCTGCCTGGCGCGGCTGGCGGTGCTGACCAAGGACCTGGCAGCTCGGCTGCTGCACGATGGCTGGAGCCATGGCCTGCCTGCTGGGCTGAGTGGCGGAGAGGTTGGCCTCAATTCCGGCATGATTCTGCTGCACACCAGTGCCGCTGCCCTGATACCGGAGATTCAGCTTCTGGCCAATCCCGTCGGGGCGCTGTCCTTTCCGCTCAAAGGCGGACAGGAAGACTTTCACACCATGGCGATGGCTGCGGTCAACGCCCTGGTGGCTAACAGCCGTCGTTTCGACCAGCTGCTGGCGGTCCTGTTTACCATCAGCGGTCAGGGAATTCACCTGCTGGAGGAGCGGATGCGGGGGCTGACGCTGGGTGAGGGCTCTGCCTGCGTCTACGAGCAGCTTCGGGCCAGGGTGACGCCCCTTGAGGCAGATCGGGTGCTGTCCCCGGAGGTGGATGAGCTGGTGGAGTCAATCCGCCTCGGTGAGTTCGCGATCATGGTCCATAAGCTTTTGGGGGAGTAGGGGATCTGCTTCCTACTCCCCGTCGTTGCTCGCAGGCGGCTCCTTCGGGGCATCGGCCATGCGCACGGTGAGCGGTGCGATCGCCAGCAGCAGCGTCCCGACTCCGAGGGTCGCTATCAGAAGTGCCGTGCCGCGGCCCGCGCCGGTGCCGATCAGGGTGCCGATGCTTCCGCTCAGCGACCCCCCTGGTCGCAGGAGCGGCTCGAACACCCCGTCTGCCAGGGGCCCTGCAACCACGTACGCCATGATGAAGCCAAGCTGTGAGAGGAAGCCGATGGCGCCCCAGGCCCGTCCCTGGTGCTTGTTGTCGATGCTGGTGCGCACGACCACGTCACCTCCGGCATTGCAGAGCGACAGCGACGCGAAGACGACGAAACCGCAACCTGCTATCCACCATCTGTTCGGCACCAGGGCGAGGCAGACCATCGCCACCCCCACCCCGGCGATTCCCATGGCCAGCAGACGGTGGGGTGCGCCCTTGCCCACCAGCGCGACCATTCCGGCACCCGCGAACATTCCCACTGCGGTGATGGTCTCGGCAATGCCCACCTGCTCTACGGAGGCTATGGGCAGCAGCACAGGCTTCAGCAGAGTCTGCAGGAACCCCAGTGAGAAGGTCAGCACCGTCATCAGAACTACGGCGACGACCACGGGACGTGACGCGGTGAGCGAACGCAGCCCGGAACGCAGCTGGCTCAGGAAGCCCTCTTCTGAGGAGGCGTGGCTGGCTGCCCCATAGGCTTTTCTGACCGCCAGGGAGCAGACGACCGTCACCAGGCAGGTGGACATGTCGATGAGCAGCAAGATGCCGAGGTTGCTGTAGCGCAGCAGCAGCCCAGCCAGCAGCGGGGAGAACAGGTACTTTGCCGAGGCCGCGAACTGCAGCATGCCCGACGTGCGGACGTAGTCTTTCTCACCGACCAGGTCATTGACGGAGGCTCGCAGCGCGGGTTCGGTGAAGGCCGCAAACACCGAGGAGAGCACCAGCCCCGCGAGGATCAAACCGAGGTTTGGGTTGGGCTGGGTGACGGCGAACCACACCACTGCCAGTCCGATCACGGAGCCGCCGTCGCCGGCCATCATCACCAGCCGACGATCGAGGCGATCAGCCAGCACCCCCGCGACAGGCGACAGCAGCACGATGGGAGCGAAGGCCGCGAGTTGCGTCAGGGCGATGGCTGAGGCATTGCCGAAGGTGGTGTACACGAATGTTGCGACACCGAAAGCGGTCAGACCGGTGCCGATGGAGTTGATGAATGCCCCGAGGGCGAGCAGGCTGAACAGTTTCATGGTCGTCCTGATGTCATCAGAGGTGAGAGGGTTCCGGGGACACAGCCGAACAGGGCCTCGGCGGCGGCGATGGCTCCCGCGAGACGGCGTTCAGCGTTTTCTGGGGTGGTGGGGAATACGCCGCTGTCGGTCAGTATGAAGCCGGAGGTGAGCAGCAATTCACTGTATTCAAGGGGATGCGCGCAGGTGAACATCCCGGCAGCCACTCCCTCCTCGACCACACCGGCCAGAATCGGGGCCAGCGCATTCACCGTCCGCACCAGCGACATCAGGTGAGGCTCTGAATTCCCGGGGGCGTGGAACTGCGCGACCATGGCGTCGTGTTCGCCGGCCACTCGGGCGCTGCCGATGACGCCCAACAGCCCCTCGACGGGGTTCGGCGCACTCGCCGCTGCGAGCTGGGCGTGTTCGGTGATCTGCTGGACCGTCCGGTCGATGATCCCCTCCAGCACCTGCTCCTTGGAGCGGAAGTGGTGGTAGAGGGTGCCCTTGGCGATGTCTGCACCCCGCAGGATGTCCTCAATGGTGGTGTTCTGGTAGCCCTTCGTGGTGAACAGCTCGTAGGCGACGTCCATGATCATCTCGCGTCGCTGCTTCGCTGGCAGAGCCGATCGTGGCATCCTCACTCCTCTCCTAGACCGACCGTCGGTCTAAGATTAGCGTGTGATGTCCCCTGCAAATCCCAGTGGTCGGCAAAAGCCTTGTCGGCTGCCTCCTGGGCAGTGCTGAGGGGAGTTATGGCATCTCCAACTGGAAGGCATCGTCGCAGGCGCTGGATAGCTGATTGTCGTGGGTGGAGATGACAATGGTGGTGCCGCGGGCCTTCTCCGCCAGGAGGAGGTTGTGCACGATCTGCCGGTTGCCTGCGTCCAGTGAGGCTGTGGGCTCATCGGCAAAGATGGTCCGCGCTTGCTTGTGGATGGCGCGTGCGATGCTGACCCGTTGACGTTCACCCCCGCTGAGCTTGGCCACCTGCTCGTTCTCGCGGCCTTCTAATCCCACTGTGGCGAGGGCGTCGTGGACAGTGGTGCTCCAGGCCTTGGTTTTGCGGAAGATGGGTGAGGACTCCATGCACACATTGAAACCGACGCTCTCATCGGGCACCAGGCCATAGTCCTGGAAGATGAAGGCCACATTGTCGCGCCAGAACCGGCGTCGTCGTTCGCCCTTCAGCTGCGACATATTATTGCCGTCGATGAGTATCTCGCCTTCGGTGACCGGTAGCAGCAGCCCGAGACAGTTGAGGAGCGTGGTTTTACCGGATCCGCTGGGCCCGGTGAGCGCGAACGCTGAGCCGCTTGGAATCTCCAAAGAGATCTTGTCCAGGATTGTTCGGGAACCGATGCGCAGGTGGATGTTGCGTGCTGTGATTTGCATGGTTTTCTCCATCAATGGGCTCGGTGGGTGATGCGCTGGATCATGGCGAGGGCAGCGTGTTGGTGGCAGAAGGCGGAATAGGCCAGATAGCAGGCCAGGCCCAAGAGCAGCACGGGCGACCATGCCACATTGAGGGACAGATAGACCACGGAGACAAGCGCAAAGGTGACGGTGACGATCCCTACCTCGGCCACTATCCGATGTCGTAGCACGCTCCACCAATTTCGCCCGTAGGTCAGCATGGGGTAGATGAATCTGGCGTTATTCGCGGCATACACCTGGGCGGACAGCCAGCCGCTGACGGCGATGGCGGCCAGCAGGATCGCGATACTGGCTCCGGTGGAACCTGCTACTTGGTAGGAGAACTGCGCAGATAGCAGGGCGGAATCTGTGACGCGGCTGCGATCCAGCAGCAGTGATGTCACCGCAGACTCCCGTGCCGCTTCGTCAATGACCGAGACATCACCGAACATCAGATAGCCATTGCTCAGACCGGCGTACAGGGCGTCGCTGTCAAGAGTGGCGCTGATGCGCTCTGAGATCAGCAGCAGCGGCTGTCTGGCCTGTATGAAACCCAATCCGTTTCCAGTGGGTGCCACGATCCCACCGTCGCCCGCTACCCGATACGCCTTCAGCCCATTGGCGGCAAGTGTCTTCTCCTTCTGCCGCACAGCTGATCCCAGACCCCCGACTTCCGTTTTTTCCAGGGACGTCACCAGCTGTTCGGCGGTCTCATCCGCCACGGGAGTCAGAGTGCCATTGTCTTGGCTGAGGCCGAAGAGCTGCGCGTAGCGGGTGTTGATCACCGCCAGAGTGTCGAAACCCTCAGCGGCGAACTCTGGGGCAGGATCGTCACGGCTCACGATCTCGGCGTAGGCGACGGTGCCGGTGGCGTCTGCTGCGGCGACGAAACGATCAAGGTCATCAATGCTGGCATCCAGTTTCTCAACCGTTGCTCCCCCGATGGCTTGAGAAACGTAGCCGCTCAGGGGAGTCACTCGTCCCTGAATGTCAGCTTGATGCAGCGAGGAACTGATGTGCAGCAGCAGCGCAGGCAAGGCCGCGAGTCCCAAGGCCAGAGCCACGGCTTTGAGGAGCTGACTGGGGAACTCGAACCTGGCCTCCGGGGGCCTGCGTAAGGCCAGCGAGGCCACCGATGGCCTCGTGAGAACTGAGGCAACAACACCGAAGGCCGTTACTGTGCCGCCCAAAGCCAGCAGGTAGCCGCCTACCATCCCGGTCATGGCCAGGCCCTGGTTGATTCCCTTGGTGAGCGTGAAACCCGCACCAACGGCGAGCATGCCCAGCGCTGCCATGGGAACCGCAATACGCAGCCATCCCACCATGTCTTGGGCCTGGATGCGGAATGCTGAAGTTCCCGCGAGGAGCCGGACAGCACGTGACTCAGCGCGGGCCGCATACCAGGCCAACACCACGGTCACGCCAAGCACCGCCAAGGCCACCAGCGGAATCCCTGCGCCCCCATAGACCAGCCCGGATGCGAACAGTGCCAAGGGGCCGCCCGGCTCCCAGCCGATAGTGGTCGCCCCCCGCTCTGTGGCCCACCTGGTCAAAGCTGTAACTCCAGCGTCTGAACCCTTGACGGCATATACGGCGGAAAGATTGGTGTCGCCCAGTTCTGAGGCCGGATATAGTTTCCCATGTCGATGCAAACTCAACCAGGAGATATCAACAGGCTGGTTGGGTTGGTCATCTCCCAAAGAATACAGATCCAGCCCGTGGAAAGGATCAGATTTTCCTGGGGTTCCTAGGTAGATCTCGATCCCCTGTTCCCTGCTGATCTGACGCATTCCGTCAAGGATCTCGGCCCGTGATAGTGAAGAATCACTGAAGAGAATCGTTCCAGAATACTGTGTTCCTAGGGGGTAGTCTTTCTCCAGAAAGGACAACTGAGTATAGGAAAGCGTTGCGGTGATGATCACGGTCACCACAGCCGTCATGCGGATGATGGATTTCAGCATGGAGACAGCTGCTTTCTTTCTTGGATATGTGAAATGGGAGAGTAGGGTGGGTGGGCCATCTGTGGCTCACCCACCCCAATCAGCTTAGCAGAACCGATAGTGATAGTTTACTGATGTGAACGGAGGGTGCCATTTTTCGACATGGTCCTTCTGGCGAGATCCGGCGCGCCTGCTGAAATAGTTGCTGGCTCCGATCGTCATGCTGATTGCATGATTCCTTGACGGATGCCAGAAGCTAGACCATCCCACGCCGGTAGCGATGTTGGTTTCGTAGTCCCAGGCGCCCCGGAGACGTGCTTGGTCACTGCGAAGGCTGCGCCAGCCGATGTCAGAGTGACTGCTACCGCCAACACGATGGCCTTCTTCAGTGCGCTGACAGTGTGTTTCATGGGGTTCCTCCTTCCCCCTCAGGGGGGGTTCTCTGTTGAACCCCCCCTGGTGTGAAGAATGCTAGCCGGGGGTCGCAAGCTTGGCAAGTCCTTTTGTAGAATTCTTGGGACTGTCGAGTAGCTGGCGGTGCCATAGTGTTTGGATAACTGTAGAATGCCTGATGGGTGCCTTGTGTGCGACGGGAAATCCACCAGATGTTTCCCTATCCTCGCGGCCAGTTGGGATGCAGCAAGTGGTTGAACAAGCTCGTTTCCATGATCACCTGGCTGATGGGCCACCTCGCTCAGGAGGCCTAGCGTGGCTATCGGTGATGTAGTGATGATGGGGTCCATGTCCATTGGGTGTGGCTACTGTGCTCACGTCACGGGTTCTTCTTCCGGGGTTTGGAAGATCTTGTCTGCATCTCCATGGCCTCTTCTGGGGTCTTTATTCCCGGGGTGGTGTCTCCAGCAGATGCTGCAGAGCCTCGCCGGTCGCATTGATGTCGACGCCTCCGTAGAGCGCCTCCTCGGCGATGAGGCCAAGGGCCGTGCGTAGAGTGATCTCAGATGCCTCCGCCGGGCTGATGCGAAGCAGCTCGTTCTCATGCCACCGGGTGGTTAGTTCCAGTAAGTGACATCTGATGTCGGCGAAAATCCCTTTGAGCTTTTCACGGAACTCCGGGTTGCGCGGCAGCTCCGCCCAAGCGTTCACCGCCAGCCGTGCGATCATGGTGAAGTCCGCGTCTGGATCATCCTCATACAGGCCGGCCAGGGTCGAGACCAGGGTGTCGCGGATTCCAGGCGGTTCCGTTTCCTGGCGTAGCTGGTCCAGACGGCTGGCCAGTCTTCCGACCCGTGTCGTGCACACCCAGCAGATGAGTGCCTGCTTTCCTCCGGGAAGGTACCGGTAGACCGTGCTTGAGGACATGCCCGCCTCCCGGATCACGTCGTCCATGGATGTGGCGTGGAATCCTGCCCGGGCAAAGCAGTGGGTTGCGGCGGCGTAGATACGTGCTTGCTGCTTGTCGCGGAAGGCCTGGGTCACTCGGGGCATGGGATCACCCTGCCACATGTCTCCGGGGCTTGGTTGCGTCGCTTGAGGCGCTCGCATACACTCGTAAATCGAAACGATCGTTTCTATTTGCTTGCTAGGAGAGATCTATGCGCGCTTGGACCGTCGGTGACTTCCCCGTGGGATTTGAACAGATTCACCCGGATGCCAGCATCAACTTCCAGCTCAACCGGCTGTATAACTTCTGCAACGACCCGGTGATGCTCCGGCAGCTGCGGGACGTCGCCTCACGCATCCGTGACTTCGGAACCCTGGCTGATGAACTCATCCCGCTGGCTGAGCGGGCCGAGAGGGAGGGCGAGATGCTCCGGGCCGCCATGTACTACCGGGGGGCCGAGTTCGTGGCCCCCATCTCGGACCCTCGCAAGAGCGTGTGGCGACGCCGGTTCCGGGAACTCTCCATCTCCTTCTATGGCATTCCTGACGACGCTCACAGTTGGGTGCCCTTCGGCGACATCGAGCTCTCCGCATACCGGTTCGCGCCCGAAGGGCCCAGCCGTGGCACCGTGGTCATGATGAATGGCTTCGACGGCTACTTGGAGGAGTTCATACGCCTGCTTCTGGTGTTTCGCGAGGTGGGTTACGAGGTGATCGCTTTCGATGGGCCGGGTCAGGGCGCGGTGTTGGAGACCTATCGGGTTCCGATGACCCCGGAGTGGGAACGTCCGACGAGTGCCATCCTCGACCACTTCGGCCTGGATGACGTCACAGTCGTCGGCTGCTCGCTCGGTGGCGGACTGGCTGTGAGGGCTGCGGCCTTCGAGCCGCGCATCAGTCGAGTCATCTGCTTCGATATCCTGCCCGATCTCTTCGAGTCCCTCGGTCAGGCGGTTCCGGACGTTGTGCGAATGCTGCTTCGCATGGGCCTTCCACTGGGTCTGGGGCGTGGTGTGATCAACTCGGTGCTGCGTCGGGTCGCCGCCAAGGACCTCCTGATTGCATGGGGTCTCCAGCAGGGAATGCTGGTGATGCGAGCTGATGATCCGTTCGACTTCATCCGGGCCACCCTCCGGTTCCGGACTGCGCCGTACAGCCACCGTCTCCACCAGGACGTGCTGTTGATGGCTGGGGCCACCGACCACTACGTCCCCATCAGGCATCTGCGTGACCAGATGGCAACCCTCACGGGAGTGCGTTCCCTGACGGCCCGAGTCTTCACGCAGGAAGAGTCGGCCAGCAATCACTGCCAGCTGGGCAACCTCGGACTGGCGCTGCAGACGATGCTGGACTGGCTGGCTCGGTTCGAGAATCCGAGGGTGGGCAGCTAGACCATCCACCGGCTAGTTGTTTGGCTGGCAACCAGTGGATGCCTTCCGGCAGCAATGACTCCACGGTTTCCGATGGTTGCTTGCCCGGTTTCCCCACCGGGGAGGGGATTGGTGCCCCCAGCGGGGTTCGAACCCGCGACCCATGGATTAAAAGTCCACTGCTCTGCCAGCTGAGCTATAGGGGCGCAACGATTCTAGTACCTTCCGTCGCCCATCGGTAGTCCGCGACGAGACTCACATGCAATGTCTGGCAACAGCAGCGTTTGCCCCACGTGAGTATGTCCGCGGGTGGTGGCGTTCCCCTGTGCTGTGGGCAGGGAGTTGTCGGTGGCTGCGCGCCGTGAGATCACCACGAAGTTCGCCTGCGGCTACGCCCGGGCATCTCGTGCGGGGAAGGGCCGACTGTTGGATGCGCTGGTGGCATCCACCGGCTGGACTCGTGACCATGCCCATAGAGCGATCCGTGCGGATGAAGGCGGACCGGATGGTCGGCAGGTGCGCCCGGGGGGACACCGCCCCCCCGGGCCTTCGCCCTGCTGCTCGGCTCCCTGTGCGCCACGATGGTCTTCCTGTACGTCTATTGGCGCTACCGCGACACCGACCAAGTCATACCTGTGCGAGGACCGCGCCCGGGTTGAGCTGGAGAACATCCAGTACGCCGACGAGCACGAGGGGAAAATCAGCCGCACCCGGAACTCCTGCGTCGACGGGGATCAGCAGCCGGCGATCCCCAGGCAACGTCTCGTCGTGCAACCACGCAGCTGGTGGGAGTGAATTCAGCGTAGCCAGATCGTGACGTCTGGCACCCGTCCGGCCAAGGCCGCGTGATCCCTCCCAGGCAGGGGATGGGGCCTAGGCGCAGTTCCTGCTGGGACTGGGCTGACCATCCTGAGTTGTACTCAGGCAAACGCCGCCAGCGTGGGATTAACGTCTAGATCATCGCAGACATGCTGGGGTGGCCTCAGTGGGTATCGTCTCCGTTGCCGGGCCCCATCCATGAAGTCGCAGTGTTTGATACTCACAATATTCTCAATTCTCACCCAGCTTGCAGCAGCCGCACTCATCGTTGATAAAGGTGATGTTTGCGGAGGTGTTATCACTCCTGTTGAAAAACGCAAAAGCCATGCACTGCGTGAAACCCAGAAAAATGCAATCGAAGCATCCAACAGCTCCGATGGCCTGTGGCGTGTTCGTGTAGATCGCATTGATCATCGGCACGGTCCTTCTGGGGACGTCGATGGTTCCCTGAGCCCTCGAAGCGCTGCAGGTTTGCAGCAGATCGGCACCAGGTCTCGCCTGTCTGGTCGGAATAGAGGTAGGAATGCGGTAGCACAATGGGGGCATGTCCCGTGTGAAGCTGAGTGTGAGTCTGACCGAGGGGGATGTTGCGCTGCTTGATCGTTACGCGAACGCCGCCGGGCTCGGATCCCGCTCCGCTGCCGTGCAGGCTGCCATCCGTCTGCTGGGGGACCCGGAGCGGCAGCGGGAGTATCAGACCGCGTGGGAGGAGTGGGAGGCCGCCGAGGATGCGGCCTGCTGGGACTCCACGGCCGCGGATGGGCTATGCGATGCGACACGGTGAGAGCCGGTTGGTCGACCTCGGCCCGGTTCGGCCCGGCGAGGCCAACAAACGTTGCCTGGCCGCAGTTGTCAGCAACGACGATGCAAACGCGGTGGCTGCGCGTCTCGGGCGTGGGGTGGTCACGGTGGTTCCGGTGACCAGCAACGTCACGCGACTCCACCGTTTCCAGGTGTTCCTGGACTCGGGGGAGAGTGGCCTGGACCATGACTCGAAGGCTCAGGCGGAACAGATCCGTGCCGTGGCGGTGGGACGGGTCGGCCCGGTGATCGGAGGCCTCAGCATCAGCAAGATCGTGGAGCTGGAGGAGGCTCTGCGACTCCACCTCAACCTGTGATCGGCAGCTGCTGCGCCTCCCCATCGTCGATGGTGATCGCGAGGTGGGAGTCTAACGGGGTGAAGGTGGCGGTGGGGGCCGGTCGGGTAGGTCGAGCCCCGGTGACGGTCCCAGCGGTCCCCTCCGAGGCGCGATCCTTGGGGCAGTGCGTCTTGGGATCGATCGGCGAACTTCTGTGTTAACTTCTTGACGCTGCTGTGTTGAATGTGGGATAATTTTGGCGCTTAGCTTGGACCTTGACGGTGAGGCGAAAGGTGTATGCAATGGCCCTAATCGCGGCCATCCCGGCGCTCATTATTATTGTATTTTGTCTGCGTTTCATGCTCTGGATGCTCCTGGCCCCAGACCAAGCTTTGGTGTTCATGGCTGCTGCGACTGTAGGGGTTTCGTGGATCGGGCCGTCTCTCACCAGTGACCCCTGGGGCGTACTGACCTGGGCGCTCGCGATCGCCGTGTTGTGCAGCGGAATTTACTCGCTCTTGCTGATCGTGCTGCATCAGCGTTTTCCCCGAGTGTCCCGTATCGTGAATTTGGTGTTGATGGTCCCGGTGTCCGGGATTTTCTTCTACAAGATGGGGACGGAATCTTTCGCCAACAGCCTTCCAAGGTTGGCTGATGATCTAAACCTCAACCTGGGCATCTACGCTGTCATCGCAGCCCTGATTGGACTTGCGCTGTGGATGCGTCGCATTAGGAAGCTCGACGAGTGGACCTGGAGCTCGATCCTCCCCAGAGGCTGAGGTGCTGAATTCGGCGACGCCCCGGTTCAGCCAGCAAGCCGTCGCGAAACGTGGGGACCCCTCGGTTCATCCGGGGCCATGACGTGACTCTCGACGGTGACCTGGTGCTCCTGCGGGGTTTGAGATACACCGTCGAGGCCATGATCGGCCGGATGTCGCGCCTCGAAGTCACCGATGAGCGTGAGCTGGGTGAGGTGAATTTTCGCTGCGATTTCAGAGGTGAACAGCTGAAGGCAGTCAGCGAGCTTCTGCCGGGGGCTGCTGAGCGGCCATGCTTGGTGATTGTGACCCGGAAACCCTTAGACGTCCTGAGGACAACTCAGTTCTGCCACACGATCTCGGGATAATCCGGGAGATCCTTGTCAACCATGCGCAGCGGCTCGCCCCGCAGCTGGTGATCGAACCAGTCGCGGGTAAGTGAGCGCAGCAACTCGACGCTGCGGGCGTGGGGGAGCAGCCCTCGACCCATCCAGGGGGCGCCGGCGAAGATGTCGGTGAAGCTCGGGTGCTGCGTCTGCTTCATCATCGCGACGTGGTAGTTCGCTCCGCTTAGCCCTCGGACCAGCTCGTTCTCCTCCTGTAGCATCTTCGTGACCTCTGGTCGCTGCTTCGGTGGGTACGTGGCCGGGTCATGGTTCAGTTTCAGCAGGGGTCTGTCCACCCCTACCTCCGTGACGCCGCCGTAGAAGGTGCCATCAATGTTCAGGGCAGACTGCACCCGGGCATCTGTGCGCAGCACCTCGCCCGCGGTCGCGCCGCCGAAGGAGAAGCCGAACATGCCCACCCGTTCCAGATCCATAGTCGCCGCCAGGTTCGTTCCCGCCAACGAGTCGAGCACGAACCTGGCATCTTGCGCCCGCTCCTCAACCAGCGTTCCCATACTGTCGTCGAAAGTCTCCGGTGCCAGATTCGCCAGAATCTTCTCGCCGTTGTGCGACGTGACGACGGCTGAGGTCCCCGCATGATCCATGCCCACCACCACGTAACCGTGACTCACCAACTCAGTGATGAGCGCCATGCTCTCGAATCGGGTAGAGCCGTAGCCGGGGGAGTAGAGCAGCACCGGGAACCTGCCCGCTGCGGGCGATGCATCCTGGAAAGTATTGGTACTGACCCGGGTCAGGTAGTCGAAAACCACCCCCGGCGCTTTCAGGGTGATGGCCAGCGCTTCCGTGATCTCCGGGTCGTAGCCGAGCGGGGTCTGACCATCGGACACCTCGGCCGGATACCAGATGGTGGCGGGAATGCTGCGGGGGGGGGAAGTCGCGGAGGTGCCCCGAGATTCCGGCCGGTTCTCGTCGAGGAACACCTCGCTGTGCGCTCCCACACTGTAGGGGCCGGTCGCAGTGGGCACCTTGAAGACCGGTAGGGCCCATGCCGCCACCCCACCGACTGCCACCACCGCCAGTCCGACGAGGCATCCGGCCGAGCGACGCAGCACAGCGACCCACCGTCGCCCATCACCCTTCTTGGGATTCCGTCCCGCGGCCCGTCGCCACGTCACCACGACGAGGACGGCGAAGACCACTCCGACGGGCAACAGCAGGAAACGCGGGAACTCAAGGAAGATGTGCAGCAGCAGAACCACGGACGTCACTGCGATCAACGCCTGCGTCACCCGTAGCCGAACCCCGAAACGGGCAGGCCACCACACGACGACCACCAGCAGCAGTGCTGTCAGCGCCACGAAACTCAGTTCACCGATACGCACGACCAGCTCCTTTTCTATGAAAGCGCTCCCATCAACCTGTCCAACAGGCTACCTAACCCTCCAAAACGCTGTGGATGTGAACGATGTCGTCATGGGCGAGGCTGAGCAGGATGTTTTCCTCCTGCCGTCCCACAGCGGAGCCCAGAGCGGACATCTTGACGTGGGGCAATGTTGGTCCGGGGACGTGGCAGGCTTGGAGGATGAGCGAGATGATGGGGCTGCTGGTTGCGTTCGCCATCGGACTGCCGCTGCTGGGTGCAGCTATCCTGCTGGACTGGCGACATCGCCGTCGCAGCGAGGGGCCAGCCCCCGATGGGGGAGAGCATCGGGAGGGGCCACGCTACATCACCCAATCCGAGATCGACTCGCTGCCCAGGAGGGGGCAGGGGATGCAGCGACGTGACAAGCCGACGGGAACGCGCCTGCCGTTCGGCTATGCAGACCCAGACTTCGCCACAGCAGGCAGGCTCGCCGAACACCACGACGCCCGAGTGCTGGTTGTCGACGGGACGATCACGGATGCCCGGGAGATCATGACCCCGCTGACCCACCACCGACCCCTGGTTCTCGTCGCCCGTGGCATGCACCCGGAGGTTCTGGCGACGCTGATCGCGAACCGCCGAGCCCTGGACCTGCCGGTGCTGGTGGCCTTGACTGATGAGCCTGCGGTGGCTGCGGAGCACACGGGAGCAGAACCCCTGACACCAGCCGACCTGCAGGCTGGCTACGTTCCCGGGGAGGCCCTCGGCCGTGCCGCAACCTGGATCAGCGACTCCGAACAGACCTGGATCACCCATGCGGATGAGAGGGAAACCTCACCGCAGTAGGTTTGCGCCCCAGGATCTGGAGCATGACGATGACAGGGTGTCTGCCACCCCGCAACAGGACCTGAGCCGCTACGGCTGGCTCGCCGTCGCCACCGCTGCTGCCACCATCGCACTGAAGACGGGGGCGTGGCTCGTCACGGGATCGGTGGGTCTGCTGGCGGACGCCGCAGAGTCCATCGTCAATCTGGTGGCGGCGGTTGTGGCCCTGATCGCGCTCAAGGTCTCGGCGAGGCCCGCGGACCGCAACCACCATTTCGGTCACACCAAGGCCGAGTACTTCTCCGCCGCGGTGGAGGGAGTGATGATCTTCATCGCGGCAGCCTCCATTGTGTTCTTTGCCATTGAGCGGCTCTTGATGCCGCGGCCACTCGAACAGGTGGGTGCCGGCCTGGTCATCTCGATGGTGGCGTCACTGCTCAATGGAGCCACGGCGTTGGTGCTGCTGCGTGCGGGCCGCCGCCACAAGTCCATCAGCCTCAAAGCTGACGGCAAACACCTGATGACAGACGTCCACACCTCTGCAGGGGTGCTGGCCGGCATTGGTCTGGCGGGGATCACCGGCTGGGACTGGCTGGACCCGGTGGTGGCTGTCATCGTCGGCATCAACATCCTGGCCACCGGCCTCACCCTGGTCAGGGAGTCGACGGCCGGCCTGATGGATGTCGCATTGCCAGAGGACGAGAATCAGCGCCTGCAGGGCATCCTCGCAGGCTGCGCGAAGGATGGGGTGCGATACCACCTGATGCGCACTCGGGAGTCCGGCTCCCGCCAGTTCATGGAATTCCATCTGCTGGTCCCCGATCGCTGGACCGTCAAACAGGGACACGACTACCTGGAGGACCTGGCGGACCGCATCGTCGTGGAATTCCCGCGGATGGTGGTCACCGGGCATCTTGAACCCATCGACGACCCGCGCAGCTATGCTCACGAGACTCTCTGAGACGGCCCAGGCGTGGGTTCAGGGAGTGATCCTCAGCTGGCCCGCCGGACGGCGCAGCTGACTCCCGGAGCGCCGGGCCCGCTCGTCGACGATGTCGATGATGCGGGCTGCGGCTTCCTCCAGCGCTAGGCCCGTGGTGTCGACGACCGGGGCGCCGAGGCGACGCTGAATAGCCCCCACCTCATCCAGCTCCTCAAAGATCTGGGTCAGGTCGGCGTAGCCGTCGCGGGTGCCGAAGCCACCCAGCCCCTGGATGCGGCGGGAGCGAATCTGCAGCAGCCGCTCGGCGTCGATCGTCAGCCCGACGATCCGCCACCGCTCAATGCCGAACAGCTCTTGCGGCGGCTGAATGCCCGGCACCAGTGGGACGTTGACTGTCTTGTAGCCGAGGTATCCCAAGTAGATCGACAGCGGCGTCTTGCCAGAGCGGGAGGCACCGACGAGGCAGATGTCGCACTCCCGAAGCGCGGCGGGCATGGCCCCATCGTCATTGCGGATCGCGAACTCCATGGCGGAGATGCGCACGAAATAGTCGGCCTCCACCCCGACGGGCCGCATCGGCACCTCGTCGGCGGTGTGACCGGAGATCACCTCCAGGGCCTTCAGGGCGTCGCCCATCAGATCGGTGTAGGGGATCGACAGGTCCTCGCAGGCATTGATGACGAGGCTCCTCAGCTCGGCGTTCACCAGGGTGAAGAACACCGCGATGGGACGGTCTGAGCGTTCCTTGAGGGTGTTCAGCGCCTTCAGCATCGCCTCCACCTTGCCCAGCCGGGGATGCCGGATGATCTCGAAATGGGCGTCGGGAAACTGCGCCCGGGCCGCGCGAGCCAACCTCACCGCCGTCTCGCCGGTGGAGTCGGCCAGGACATGGATCTCAAGAACACCTGGTGACATGGACACACCGTATCGGTCAGCTGCGTTTCACGACGACCTCGTTGATGGTCGTCAGGTAACGACCCTTCTCCGTCTCTGGGAGTTTCGTGATGTAGACCAGCAGATACCGGGAGGTCGTCGCCTCACTGGGCTGCAGCGTCACCTGTCCCGACTCGTCACTGGTGTGGGCGATGGTGCGCCACTCGGCTTCGCGGGTCATGGGGGCGGTCTCGGCATCAGCCTGCTTCGGGACCCGCAGCTGCACGTCAGTGCCGGGGGTCGCGAATGTGATCTCAACCGAACCGATGGGAACAGCCTGCCCCAAGTCGAGGACCAGCCCGACGCCGGGTTTCTCCCCGCCCATGTTCGGGTTGCCCCGGTAGCGCATCGTCGACCAGCCGGTTGCAGGATCACCGTCGATGGCTTTATCCGTGTCCTGTGGATTCTCGTCGCCGGAGCCATTGTCGGCTTTCGGGTCAAAGTCGGTCGCCTTCACTACCTGGACTGTCGTTCCCGCCGATGGGTCTGTGGTGTTTGCACTGTTGTCCGCATTGCCCGGTGTGGTGCTCGGTGATGCTGCTCCGGGCCCCATCCCGTTCAGGGCGACGACCAGCAGACAGATCACCAGCGTCGCAATCGAGCCGATCAGCACCGCCCACAACAGCGGACGCCCAGCGTAGGCGGGACGCTTGACTTGGATCTCATCCATTGCGTCAGGCTCCGGAGACGGCGGAGACGCAGGCACCGGATGCGGGGCAGGCTGGAGGCTCGGCTGCACCTGCGTGGCTGGTGAGACTCGAATCGGTGAGACCGCAGAGTGGGGATGCGTCACATCCCCGCGTCCTGCTGCCGCCTGCTCCGCCTGCCTGACTCGGCTCTCCAGATCCGCAGATGCGTCTGCCGTGCCCAGCACGGAGGCCAGAGCTGAGGCGAGCTGAGCTGCGGTGGTGATGCGACGATCCGAGGCTGCGCCGCGTTCCGTGAGCGTTGCGGAGCAGATCCGGTCCAGCGCCGGTGAGACTCCGGGTGCCACTGCGTGGGGCGGTGCGGTCTCTCCTGCGATGATCGGGGCCGCGGGCAGGCCCCAGGCCTCGCCACCTGGCCAGTGGCACACCAGCATGGCGTACAGGAGGCTGGCGAGCCCACGCACGTCTGCTGCCTCGCGGTCACTCCAGCGCACGGAGGACTGAGGCTGGAACCCGGCCTCCACTCCGAAGCCGACAAGCTTCACCGAGCCCAGGCTGGTGATGATGACGTTGTTGGGTGTGAGATGTTCGTGGAACAGCCCCTGGCCGTGCAGAGAGGTCAGGGCGTCCGACAGCTCCCGGATGATCCAGGCCGACTCCAGGGTGCTGAGGGGGCCGCGCTGTAGCAACTCCATGAGCGAACGCCCCTGGGCGAACTCGCACACCACGTAGCCGCCAAGGCCCCGCGGATCCTCTTCTAAGGTCACGGCATCCAGGACTCGCAGGAATCGGGAGTCGGTGGCGACGGCTCCCTTGCGTGCGGCCTGCAGCAGATCATGGACGTGGGGGCTGCTGGCGGGAAGCACATGAGCCACCACATCGCGTGACAGCACTAGGTCGTGAGAGCGCCACGTCTCGATGCCATCACGGACTGCCAGCAGCTCCTCCAGGCGGAAGCGCGTGGACAGCAGATCACCGGCCTGCATCAGATGCTGCTCAACCGTGGACTCGGCCGGCGGGCGGACCGGGGTGCTGGGGGACAGGGGGCTGGTCGATGACACGGGAGTCGGGATCTGGCTGATCTCGGGACTGCCTGCCAGGACGTCGTCGGTGGAGATCTGTGCCTCATCTTGGGGAAGCGGGGGCATGGCGGGCACGGGTGGGACAGCGTCGCCTGGCAGCTTTGCTGCATCCCAGCCGGTGAAGCCGCCATCGGCGATGATGGTGTGCAGGCCGGTCGGCATGAGATCGTCCACAAGTGCGGCTGCGGTGGCCGGCTCCGGGCTGATTGAGGGCATGTGGGGATGCTGAGAGCGTTCAGTGTCCTCGTCGTCGGGCTCCGGGGCGGGGCCGCGACGGAACCGGGCACGCACCAGATCCCCCAGGCTGCTCAGCTCACGCACCTTGAGCAGCTTCCCGACGCCGACGAAGCTGATGGTGATGATGGTGCCGCCGAGCATCAGCCCGAGAAGCGGCCCCAGCACACCCCCGGGGATGGCGCGCATCACCCAGTCCGCCACGAACCAGGCCACCAGGGCCCCGATGGCGGAGCCAATGGAGAGCCGGGCCACGTGCAGCAGCAGCTCCCGACCATCCAGGGCTGGGACGAGACGTTTCAGCCGACGCCAGCTCAGCTGCACCCCAATGAGGTAGGCGATGGAATAGGACAGAGCCAGCGCTGCCGCGATCCATGACGGGTTTGACGCCAGATGCACCAGGGCCAGTGCCCCCACGGCGTTGATCGCTCCGATGACGCATTGCAGTAGGAACGGGGTCTTGGTGTTCTCCAGCGCATAGAAGGTGCGCAGGCAGACGAACTGGATGGTGAATGGCACTGATCCCAGGGCGAAGGCCATCAGCGCCCAGGCTATCAACACGGCATCGTGGCTGCCCTGGCCATGACCGAACAGCAGGACGGCGATCGGACCGGACAACGCCAGGAACACGAAGGCCGACGGCACCAGGGCGATCAGTGACAGCCGCATCGTCTTGCGTGCCTCGGTGGCGACCCCCCCCAGGTCACCCTCGGCAGCCAGGCGGGAGGCGTTGGGCAGCATTGCCGTTGCCAGTGAGACTGTGATCAGGGAATGCGGGAGAATCCACATCAGGTGGGCGTTGGAGTACACATTCGAGCCGCCGCCAGCCCCCGAGGCAGTTGCGGAGGTCGCCAGGCGGTTGGTGAGCATCAGCACCACCTGGTTCACGGCGACGTAGCCGAGCGTCCATTTCGTCAGTTGGAAGGTCTTGCCGAGACCTGTTCCCCTCAGGTCGAAACGTGGACGGAACCTGAACCCGACTTTGCGGATGAAGGGAAGCAGCACGAGTGCCTGCGCGATGATGCCGACCGTCGATCCCGCCCCCAGCAGCCAGATCTGCTCGGATGTGAAGGCTCCGCTGTGATCCCCGCCGGAGCCCCAGACCACGAGATAGACGACCACCACGAGGATTGAGATGATGTTGTTGGCGATGGGAGCCCACATCATGGGGCCGAAACGGTCCTGTGCGTTCAAAACCTGCCCGAGGATCACGTACACGCCGTAGAAGAAGACCTGCGGCATCGTCAGGTAGGTCAGCGCCACTATGGAGCCGTACTGGGCGGACAGCTCAGGCGCGCGCCAGGTGTCCGAGGTGTAGAGGAAGGTGATGAGCGGTGCCGCCATCGTCATGACCACCGTGACCGCGCCGATGACGAGCGTGAACGCCGTCACGATGCGGTTGGTGTAGGCCTCGCCACCGTCGTCGTCGTGACGGATGGCGCGGACGATCTGCGGCACCAACACGGTGTTCAGGGCGCCACCGGCGAAGAGGATGTAGATGGCGTTGGGGATGGTCTGTGACAGGTTGAAGATGTCAGCCTGTCGGGTGCCGTTGCCGAGGATGAACGCCAGCAGCATCGTCCTCAGGATCCCCAGAACCCGTGAGGCCAGGGTGCCTGCCGCCATCAGGACGCTGGCGGACAGCAATTTGCGGGTGCTGCTGGCCCCCTCGCTCTTCACGCTACTGCTCACGTCTCTCCCCTGCTCCGTTCCCTGCGCACCGCTCTGATGCGTAGGAAAGTACCCCCCAGCACTACTGCACCCGAGATGATGATGATGATCCAGCCGACGCGCCCAAGACCAGTGGCAGTAATCTCCACAGGGATCTGGGGGCCGAAGCGGGTGCCGGCGACCGTCTCCAGTTGGGCTTTCACCGTGACCACGCCATTCGAGCGGGTGGAGGTGGTGACGTTGATGGTGGGGGACTCGCCAGGACCGATCGTCACCTTCTCTGAGGTCGCCACTGAGAGCCGGTTCAGGGCGTCGCTGGTGAAGCGGACCTGGACTGTGATCGCCACCGGAAGCGGATTCTTGATGGTCACAGGGAAGTAGTTCTTGTCGGAGCCGACCACGACCTGGGAGGTCACCGACAGAGTGATGGCGTTGATGTCCAATTGCTCGATCGGGGTGGCCCGGATGTAGGCGAGCGCCTGCTCCTCCGATGTGAAGCTGCCGCTTGAGGCCCGGGACGCGACCGTGGCGTTGACGGTGGTGCGGTCGGTTCCGGTCAGCTCCTGCAGCAGGTTGGCCTCACCGAACAGCTCTGCCAGCTCCGCAGAGAGCTTCGGCCAGGTGACGACTGTGGCGGGGGATTCGTCGAAACGAGCGGTGGTGGGAACCTCCGGTAGGTCAACAGCCTGTTCCAGCCTGGGGATGGGCTGCGCATCGGCGATCTCCGAGGCTGAGCGCACCAGGTGCACGGGCGGAGAGCTGCCCAGCAGACCCTCAGCCAGGCGTCTGCCCTGAACTTGGGCTGGGGTGGTGGTGTCACCGGGGGCGATGCCGGGCAGGCGAGGATCAGCGACGCGCAGCACCCCGACGCGCATGCTGTGCCTGTTGTCCTCAAGGCTTCCGCTGGACTGGATGTTGTTCCCGAAGATGGTTTTGTAGCCGTGCAGCCCCAGGATCAGCGCAAGATCCTGGCTGGCGTTGTCACCCAGGTCCGCGACGAGAGGCAGCTGCTCCACAGCAGTGAGGCCGGAGGCGGAAAGCGCATTCTTTGGCCAGGCCAGTGCCGCCTCGAACTCCGTCAGACTCCCGGCCGCATGGAGGCGTGCCAGATCCGGATTCCCGAAGGGGAGCCGCATCACCCGTCCCTCGGCGATGAGGCTCTCGATTCTCTCCCGGAACCGGCCAGCCACGGAGGACGGGGTGGCAGGTTGTCCCGCGACGGTGTGCTCTCCCTCCAGGGTCCGAAGTTCCATCAGCAGTGACGGGTCAAGCAGCACCTGGGTTCCCGGCTGCTCTGCTGCGAGGAGAAGCTGCTCCAGCTCTCCCGTGAGCTGATCCTGCAGCGAGGCATCCTGGAAATTGGTGTCGCTGAGGAGCGTCGGCCTTGGTGCCAGCTTGACGATGGTCGTCACGGGCAGGGGATTCTTGGCGGCCACCGCCAGCACCCGGGCGCGTCCCACTGTCTGGCGTCCGCCGGTGGGCAGAGCCCCACGAGCCTGGACGCCCAGCAGGTAGGCTCCGCCACCCGATGCGAGGGCGAGGTCTCTCACCGTCGTGCTGATTGTGAAGTCAACTGAGGCACCTGGAGCCAGGTCGCCCACATCCTGGTGGTTTCCGGGGTCCTCTGGATTCTCCCGCAGCCTTTGCCCTCGGGGATCGTTGGGCTCGGAGGTCAGCGTCTGCTCCAGCTCGTCGTGATCGGTGAGGGGCTTTGACGAGCGCCAGAAATGAACACTTGTGCTGCTGATCGCCCGGTCGCTGTTGTTGCGGATGGTCCCTGCCAAGGTGATGCGCTGATCCGGCTGGGAGAGATCCAACAGCTGGGGACTCAATGTTGCTATGTCGATCTCCACGGCCCCATCGGCTTTGGCCGGGACAGTGAAGAGACCCATGAATGCAGTTGCCAGCACCAGCAACCACATCATCAGACGTCTCATCACCGGACCATCGTAGTAGGAACGGGTGCGAACCTGTCAGCAGCGCAGTAGTCTTCTTCACCATACGACAGGGGAGCGCATGCGCTGAGAGTGCGGGAAACCGCAGACCCTCGAACCTGATCCGGTTAGCACCGGCGGAGGGAGTCGGGCATCTCATGTCGCCCAGCGAAAGCATCGGCGACTTCCCTGAGGTTGAACAACCACAGGAGCAAACGTGAACAATGAAGTTGGCAAACATGGACGCGCACTGGGGAAGCCAGCTGCTTGGCGGTCGGTGGAGCTCATTACCGTCGCTGTCGTCGCCGTTGCCTTGGGAGTGGCCTTCTGGGGATGGGACATGCTGCTGTATCCCTGGGTGTCCGCGGGCCTGAACGCCCTATTCCCACCGGCGGCCAGCCTCACCCTCGGGGTGTGGGTGCTGCCTGCGGTCATCGGGGCCCTGCTGATCCGCAGGCCGGGAGCCGCACTGCTGTGTGAGCTGATCGCCGCCACAGTCGAGGCACTGCTCGGTTCCCAATGGGGGCTGAACGTGATGGTCTCCGGCTTCCTGCAGGGCCTGGGGGTGGAGCTGGTGGTGGCGCTGTTCCTGTGGCGTCGCTTCGCCATGCCGGTGGCTGCCTTTGGTGGTGCCTGTGCAGCAGCCTTGGAGCTGTGTGTGTGGGAGTGGTGGGTGTATCAGGTTGAATACACGATGCCCATGCGGTTCGTTGCGCTGGGATGCGCCGTTGTCTCCTGCGTTCTGATCTCCGGAGTCGGCGGCTGGTCTTTGGTGCGCGGCCTTGCGGCGACCGGAGCGCTCAATGCCTTCCCGCCTGGGCGTGAGCGCCTGGCAGGCAGACTGTGAGCGCCGGAGACCTTCTGGTAGAGGGTCTCACCTGGCTTCCCCTGGGTGGGGATGCCCCGGTGTTGGATGGCATCAACCTCAGGATCGAGCCTGGGGAAAGGGTGCTTCTGGCCGGGACCAGCGGAGCCGGCAAATCGACGTTGCTGCGGGCGATGGCCGGTGTGCTGGGTGAGCATGTTCCCGGAGAACAGACGGGAGGGGTGAGCCTCGCAGCGGTGCCCGTCACGGCGGGCACCGGCGCAGTCGGTTTTGTTGCCCAGCAGCCCTTCGACTCGATAGTCGCCGAGACCGTCGGACGTGACGTGGCCTTCGGGCCTGAGAACCTGGGGTTTCCCGCAGCTGAGATCCGACGTCGGGTTGATGAGGCATTGGAGCTGGTCGGTTTCCCATACGGGCTGGATCATCCGGTGGATGCGCTGTCAGGAGGTCAGGCGCAACGGCTGGCGCTGGCTGGTGTGCTGGCGATGCAGCCTGACGTGCTGCTGCTGGATGAGCCGTGCGCGATGCTGGATGCGTCTGCCGCGGCACGGCTCCGGGCCGCCGTCGCATCTGTTGCCGAACGTACTGGTGCCACTCTGGTGGTGGCTGATCATGACCTCGCCGCCTGGCAGGGCATCGCCACGCGGCTGGTGGTGCTGGAGCGTGGCAGGATCGTGGTCGATGGCCCGATGACCGAGGTCCTGGAGCGCGACGGTGCGGAGCTGCTGGCTCGTGGCCTCTGGGTTCCGGGTGCACCTGATCCCGAGCCGGTGACGATCACGCCGATGGTGGATGCGCGACGGGAGGTGGCCTCGGCGTCGGGACTGATGGTTGACAGAACGGCCCCGTTGTCGATCGCACTGAGATCCCGCGCCCCGCGCCGTGTCCTCCAGGGCGTCGGTGTGCGGGTCGAGCCTGGGGAGGTGGTGGCTCTCAGGGGTGATAGCGGCGCAGGCAAGACGACGCTGATCTCTGCTCTCCTGGGGCTGATTACCAGGGCCGGTGGTGAGGTTGCCATCGGCTCGGCTGACCCTGGTCAGCTGACCTCTCGTGAGCTTGCGGCATGGACCGGCTGGGTCCCACAGTTTGCCGAGGGCCTAGTCGTCGGCGACACGGTACTGTCCTCCCTGACTGCTACGCCGCTGGCGCTGGGCTGGTCACGGGAGCGTGCAGAGGCGGCAGCCCGTCAACTGCTTGAATCCCTGGGCCTCGCCCAACTCGTCAACCGGCATCCGCTGTCGCTCTCCGGTGGGGAGCAGCGCCGGCTCGCCGTCGCATCGGCGGTGCTTCACGGTCCCAGCCTGGTGGCAGCAGATGAACCGACGGTCGGATTGGACCGGGGCTCCTGGGCAGCGGTGGCAGGGGCGCTGCTCGCGGCCAGAGAAGCCGGCGCTGGGGTGCTTGTCGCAACGCATGACGAGGTGTTCGTGCGGTTGACCAACCGGGAGCATCACCTGAGGACTGTCAACTCGGCGCCTGAGCCGCCGCCGGCACGCCGCCCCGGTGTGCTGGGGGGAGCTGGCCCGCTCTCGCTGCTGCTGAGTGTCACGATCCTCACCGTCGCTGGTCTGTGCGCCCACGGTCTCTGGCCGCTTGGAGTGGGGTTCGGGGCGCTCCTGGTGACTGGCTCAGCGCTGCTTGGCTTCCGGTTCCCCCTGGGACGGCTGGTGCCGCCGGTGATCGCCATGGCATCGGTTGCCTGGTCCAACTGGCTCCTCGCCGATCCACGGGTCGTCGCGCCGGCCTTTGAGGCCGCCCTCAAAGTGGGGTTCATCGTGCTGCCCGGGGTGGTCGTCGCCTCCTGCCTGGAACCGACCAGTCTCGGAGACCACCTGGGCGGCAGACTCCGGTTGCCAGCCCGTCCTGTGCTGGCCCTGGTCGCGGCGCTGCGGCGGATCGACGGACTGGCCGTGCTGTGGCGGGAATTATCCAACGCGCGTCGGGTGAGGGGACTCGGACCTGGGCGTTCGCCCCTGGCAAGAGCCAGGCACTGGGCCGCCCTCTGCTTCCTCCTATTGGTAGAGGCGATCCGGCAGGCCGGACGACTGTCGATGGCGATGGACATCCGCGGCTACGCAGCTCCAGGAGCCCGTACCTGGCTGGGTGAGGCTCCATGGAACAGGGAGGACACCGTTACGGTGGTGATTGCGCTGGCTCTGGGTGCTGTGCCGTTCGCCCTGACTCTCGTCCTGTGAAATATGCGCGATCTGGTGAGGGGCTGGCGTGACTCAGGTGCAGCGCATCCTGGATCATCCTCACTGACTGCTGGCCGAGGTCACGTCCCGCGGCCCGTGCCGCGCGGGTGAGCTGCAGCACCTGGCGGTCCACGCCTGAGCGGTCTCCGAGCTGGGCAAGCAGCCGGATGCGGCGTACCACCAGGGGCTCCACATCTCCGGCGGCCAGGATGCCCTTGTCCAGGGCCCAACTGGCGGTCTCATGGTCTCGTCTAGCCAGGCAGCGGTCCGCCAGCACCGCAGCAACGTCGATAATCATGCTGACTATGTCACTGCGCAGCTGCTCCGCCCAACCCCACTGGAACTCGAAGCTGCCCAGAGGTGCTCCCCGCACCAGGCTCAGAGCTTCTGCCAGCAGGCGGTCCCCAGTGTGGTTTGCCCCACCCGCCACCAAGGACTGGAATCTCTCCCAATCGCTGGATACCGTCTCCGCCAGCTGAATCCGCCCCGAATAGGCGTCTGGGAGGTGCTCACCCGACGGGCCCTCACCCAGCCAGGAGCGCAGCCGTGACATGTTTGAGCGGCGTGTGGTCTCTGCCACCATGAGGGACTCCCGCATCTCGGTCGGCGTCGCTCCCGGGTGGGCGAGAAGCCATGCGCAGCATTCCAGGCAACGGCCCACCGCGCGACTGGGGCGCTGCCCATCGCAGGCCACCAGATCAACCTCTCCGAGGAGCAGAAGCGTCGGAGATTGGGGTGCGGGTGCCATCTCGGTGTCTTTCCTGGGTAAGGTGCCGGCCGGTAGTGCGACATCATCTGGTGGGGGCGTATCGCGCCACCAGGGGGCAGGTTGCGTCGTGGTGTCGATGGATGCGGCGAACAAACCCACCAGGGCGCGTCTGGCGGGAGCGGGAATGAGCTGCGGAGAAAAGGACCGGCCATGACCCAGCGAGGCGACGTCGTGGCCCGTCAGGTTGAGATGCTGCCCGATGCCCGGGGGGCTGCTTCGTGTGGGGGCGATCACGCTCACTCCGACTGGGCCCAGGTCCATCGCCTCCGCGACCAGGGCTGCCTCGGCCTCAGACAGGGGCTCACAGAAGACGAACACGACCGGTGCGAAGTCTGCTGCCCTGTCAGGGTCTGCTCGCACGGTGTCCAGCGAGCTGACGCCGAGGGCCACCCGGCGTCTGGCGCACAGGGTGCGCAGGTCAGTCAGTGCCTGATCCGCCGTCGGGAGCACATCAAGCCGTGGATCATCCATGGCCTCACCCCAGGACTCGGCCGGATGCACAGCCACCAACTCAACTTCAGCAGACCAGTCTGCGGTCAGCAGACTGGTCCACACCGCCGCCGCCAGTCCCAGCACCTCGCTGTCCGGCCCCCGGACCCACAGGCACCGCTGCTCCTCGATGGAGAACCAGATCTCCTGCTCGTCTCTCCAGCCCAGCAGCACTGTTGTGGGGGACGGAGGATCCTGGTGGATGAGGGAACCCTGGCTTCCCCGTATCCCGAGGGCCGTCCAGAAATCAGTCAGCGATGGAGTCAGGGGAAGCAGACGGCGGCCCAGGGGACGTTGGTGGAGACCAGCTCGTCGCCTCAGGGAGACGCCGGCCACGATGCCCGCGGCGAGAAGCCCCCCGATGGTCCCCAGGTAATGGCTGAGATCCGGGTCGCTCTCCAGCTCTGTGTCGGCTGGGTCTGTGTCTGCCGGGGTGGGGAGAGCAGGTGCTGTCGCTGGGGTGGGAATAGGCTCCGGTGAGGGCGTGGGCGGAGCCGTCTCTGCTGGGGTGGTGGGGGCCTGACGCTGTTCCAGAGGCGGTGCATCACCTGCCACATCAGCTCCAGGCAGCGTCAGCACCCAGCCCGTGTCGATCTGATCGGGATCGCTGATCTGATCCTGGTTCGCCGCGTGCAGCTCTGGCCAACGTTCCGGATCTCCCAGATGCTCTGCGGACAGCGCCCATAGGGAGTCGCCGGGTGCGACGGTGACCGTTCCCGGCACCCGCAGCAGGGTGCCGGGAACCAGCGGGGCGTCAATGTCAAGACCGGGGTTTGCCGCTGCCAATTCACGCCACCGCTGCCCGCCTCCCAGCTCACGGACGGCAATGTCCCACAGCTCATCGCCCAACTGGACCTCGTATTCCCGCCAGCTCTGCCCCCGAGATGTCTTGGGGCTCACCGGCTCCGTGGGTGATTCAGCAGGCTGTTGCTGGGGAGACGCCGCCACCACGGCAGAAGGTCCCGTGGGGTTGGCATTGGCGGTCAGCACAGGAGACAGGGCCATGGCCAGGAGGGCTCCGATGAGGGGACGAAGCCAGCCGGTGCCAGGCAGCGAAAGCCGGATGCGTCCCTGGGAGAGCATGCGCGCAAGCTCCCCGGCGGTGATGAGGACCAGCGCTCCCCAGGCGATCCAACCGACCAGAGACATCAGCCCCAAGGTCAGGCGGCCGTCATCCGGGACGGCAAGCGCAACCGCCCAGTCGATGCTGGAGAGGTCACCCAGACGACCCCACAGCAGCAGGAGCCACGGCACACCCACCAGCAGGCCGGTGAGCACGAGCGCGGCTCCAAGGGCCTTGAAGAGGTGCGGCATGCTGTGTCTCCTTAGAATATGCGCTGCGGCATGGAGGCCTACTTGGGAAGATTCGCCTCGACGTACTTGGTGATCACGGTGATCACAATCACGGCGATCGTCACTGCGCCAGCCAGCAGGATGGCGTTCTCCGTAGACTGCGAGAGGCCCCGTTCGTCGCGTCGTGGCGGCGATATTAGGGACAGCAACTGCCTGATCATGATCTCAATGGGTGACATGTCCTGGGTTCCTTTCACTTTCACTATGGGTGGGGGATGGGTGGTGTGATCTGTTTTCCACAGAGAATCCCCGGATGGGCTCATGTGGGGGCCACCAGGATGAACAGCGGCGGGATGATGAAGGCCAGCCCCAGCAGCAGAGCCGGGACCGTCATCCACAGGGTCAGGCCCTCGGTGTCCGCTTGAGCCTGGGCTTGATGCTGGGCGTGGTGTGCCTCGCGCAGCTCCCGGACGCGGGCTTGCAGGGTGTCCGCCAAAGCGGCTCCCTGCTCTTCAAGACGCATGATGTCGGCGAAGTCGGCGAGTTCCGGAAGATCCCACTCGTCAGCCACCCGATGCAACTCCCTCCAGGGCGTTACCTGTTCCAACCTGCATCGCTCCAGGCCTGCGGAGATTCGTCGGAACAGAGGCGTCCTGGAGACTCCCGACGCCAGGGTCACTGCCTGGGTGGCGGAGGAGTTCGCGAGCCGCTCCAGCGCGACCAGGTCAAAGAAAGTGTGCACCGCCTCTGTGGTGCTGCGACGGATCTGTGCTGAGCCGCGGGCCAGCCTCAGATCCGCCAGGAAATAGCCCCCGACACCCAGCAGCGGTCCGAGCAGCAGGGGCACAGGGGAGACCGGGGCTCCCAGGAGCAGCTGCATCAGCACCCATAGGCCCGGGGCGAAGAGCCCCGTCATCATCAGCACCAGCTTCTCGGCGAAGAAATCGGCCACACTGCGCCCCGACATCCGCAACAGCCTGCGCTGCTTCCTGGATACCGGCAGGTGAAGCCGCTGCCGGAGCCATGCTCCAAGGGCCTCCAGACCATGTTCTTGCTCCGTCGCATCAGGCTCCTCCCGCTGATGCCCATCGAGCAACGCCAGGGCGTCCCCCAGCCGGATCGGCGACCGCAGCGACCCCACGATCATCATGAACACTCCAGCACCTACCGTCATGCCGAGGAACACCATCATTCCGAGCGTGCTCATCGTCGTGTCCTGAGGAACCGGGCGGTGGGCTTGGGCAGGGTGCGTCGTCGCAGCATCACCAGGGCTCCCAGATACATCAGGCCCAGCAAGAAGGCGATCCCCTGTCCGATGGGAGTTCCGTAGGGCGCGAAATAGCCGGGGGAGATGATGCCCACCACGAGCAGGATCCCGAGAGTGATGACCACCACCTGACGGACCACAGCCCGTGGCTTGGCACGTTCAGCCGCGATCTCCCGCAGCGCCCGCAGACGCAGCTGGGTGTTCTCGGACAGGGCTGTGAGCATGGGTCTTGCGCCGAGTCCGCCTCGCGATGAGGCGATGGCCAGGGCCGCCAGAATCCCATCGGCATCAGCTGAGTCCAATTCATCGGCCATCGCGAGCAGGGCGTCGTGGGCGGTCCAGCCCAGATCCATCCTGGCCACAACCCTCGCCACAGGAATGACCAGAAGCTGTGGTGCCTGGGAACGGGTGGCAATGATGGCGTCGCGGATTGACTTCCCTGTTGCGATGGAGGGACCAAGGAACCGTATCCACCGATCCAGAGCCGCCAAGGTGTCCACCTCGTGGTTGGGTGGCGCGCTCAGCAGGTGGGGGATGCCGAGCAACGCCGTGGGGATGAGCACCGCTGCCACCAGCCAGCCCGTGACGATCGCAGTCAGCAGGCCAGCTAAGACCACGGCCAGGTTCCAACGACGCCGTCGGGGGCTCATGGAGTGCCACCACCGGCTCAGCCGCACATGTGCCGGTGATGGCTCCCGCGCCGGGAACTCCCGCCGCATCCCAGCTAGGATCAGCAGGATTCCGCAGACCAGCAGCGCTCCGGCGCTGGCCGCCATCACCGTTCCCATGAGGCAACCCGGAATTGGGCCAATTCGGCCATCATCGACGCCTCCGGCTGGAACAGCGCGGGAGGACCTGCCCGATAGATCAGATGCGTTGTCGGACGGCCGTTCTCCACACTGCCGGTCAGCTGCCGAACCTCACTCACGAACCGCTTCCGAACGCCGCCGCGCCAGGTGTCGTCCTGCAGCATGACATGGACGATGAGGTTGATGTTGTGGGCGATCTGACGCATCGCCTCCTCAACGGAGAGCACGCCGCCTTGAGCAACCCGAGCCGCGAGCCTGTCGATAGTGGAGGTGGCCGAATGGGAGTGGGTGGTCGACAGGGTGCCTGCTCCAGCCTGCATGGCCTCGAACATGGCACCGGCCTCAGCACCACGCACCTCACCCACCACAAGGCGTGACAGATTCTGCCGCAAAGCCTCAGGGATCAGGTCTGCAACACTCCACTCGCCGACCCGGCGGCCGCCCTGCTCCTCCCCGAGCCCAATCTTGGCCTGCAGCGCCAGCATATTGCGGCGATTCGGCTGCAGGTGGGTGAGGAGCTCATAGTCGGTCTCCAGCGTGCCGAACCTCTCCGTCAGGGGGATCTCGGTGATCAGGGCTCTCAGCAGAGTTGTCTTGCCTGCGCCCTGATCCCCGGAGATCACGATCGACTTGCGTCCCGCGACGGCCTGAGCCAGGAGCCGTGCCAATGGCAGTGGCAGCATTCCGCCATCGCTCAGCTCCTTCAGCGTCACCGCTGTCAAGGTGTGCTGGCGGATGATCACCGACGGTCGGTGACTCAGGCCGAAGCCGATGGCGTGAAGTCGGAACCTGCTACCCAGCGCCAGTGTCATGGTGGGGTGGGCGTCGTCGAAGGGTCTGGGAGGCGTTGCGGTCTCGCCCAGGAAGCGCACCGCCTCGATTAGCTCCTCATCGGAGTCCGCGACAGGGGGATGGGGCTCTCGTCTCCCGTCTCCATATTGGATCATCACGCAGTCCCAGCCGGTGATCTCGATGTTCTCCGCCTCCGGGATGCTCAGCACGGGCGACAGCCGGCCGTAGCCGAAGATGGCGTTGGCGACGGCCTCCGCGTACCGGCTCTCCGCCTCCCCGGACCACAGGGCTTCTCCCTCGCTGCTGAGCTTTTCAGCGTGGGATCGGACCACTGAGCGGATGATCGCTCTGCCCTGAAGCTTTCGGTCGTCCTCCGGCATCGTGGTGCCGTGGGTGGTGAGCCACTGCTCTGCCACCTGTCCGATCTGCTCCGCCGCCTTTCTGCGCAACGCGACGACGAGCCTCCAGTCGACCTCAAGGCTGGCCGGCGCCGTCCACTCCTCTTCCGTGAACTGCCGTCTCGGCGCCGCCTGGGGATGCCAGTCTGATGTCGCCAGCGCAGCAAATGCGCCTGAGAGGCTCGGTGTCTGTGCAGCCTCAGTCATGGAAGATCCCTTTCAAGAGCTCCTGCCGTGTCCCCCTGTCCTGTCCGATCAGGTCGGCCAGGTGCTGCGCGGCCACTTTGTAGGCGGCTACCAGGGCAGAGCTGCCAAACCTTCTCGGCTCCGGGTCCCCGTGGCTCAGGACAGCTGCCTCGTGCGGAGCCCAGGGCAGCTTTGCCCAGCACCGTAGGCCGAATTGGGTGACGATCTCCCGGGCTGCGTACGGCCGGTTCGGACCGACCAGCAGCAGGCCGAGGGGCTTGTCCACCGGCAACGTGCTGAGCTGCTCCGTCAGCACCGGCAGATACAGCCGGGAGGCTGCCAGCGACTTCAGGTCGCTGCGCAGCACGAACCCGATCAGGTCGGCGGCTTCCAGCAGAGCTGATGGCAGGCCCTCATGCCCTGAGCGTCCGGCGTCCACGATCACGTCGATGTCCTGGGCCTCCAATCCCGTGAAGGCGTCGGCCAGCTCCGGCCAGATGTGGTCGAACAGCCTGACCGCGCCGGGCTGGGCGAAACCCGGCAGAAACCTTCGCGGAAACTCTGTGTCCTGATTCAACGTGACAGTCTGAGACAACAGGTCCGGGGCGATCTCCCGGGTCTCCCTGTGGAGCCTGGCCAGACTTGCCAGGCCCCGTCCTCCGAGGTCCAGACCACGAAGGTATCCGGCGGGGACTGCCTGAGCCGGATCCCTGTCGCAGTCAGCCAGCAGCGCCTGCCTCGGCCAGTGCAGCGTCAGGCCCAGGGCCGTCGTGGTCATGCCCGGTGCGCCTGGTCCGCCGACGATGACGAGGATGGCCATCAGGGGCCGCCCAAGGCGATGAGGGCCAGCTGATCCTGAGCCGCATGGGAGGCCGCACCCGCTGCTTCCCTCTCCGCGACCAGCACATCAAGGACCCAGGTGTAGCCGTCATCCAACCGGACCGGGGCGGTGACCAACGTGGCCTCTATGACGATGGGGGTCTCTGTCAGCGTGATGAGTCGCACCTGCTGCCCCGGTGTGAGGTTGCTCGCGGGCAGTCTGCCCGGTCCGAGTTTCAGACCCACCAGTGACTTTCCGGGTGTGATCGGTGGATGACCCACATGGTGGGCGTGGGGGAAGCTTCCCGCGGGCAGATCGACGAGGGTGCGCTGACCCACCAGCGTTCCCAGCTCCTGGGGTGGGATGCCGTTGTCGTAGTCTGCGGGAACCTCGACCACCGTCAGATCCTCACGTCGGAGCTCGGCTCCCCGGCCAACGTCATGGGTTGTGGCGACGGCCTGCCTGTGATGTGAGGCTGAGGCATACAGCGCCCCGGCTCCCAGGGCGCCCAGTACCACGAGCAGAACCCCGGCTGCCATCAGCCTGGGGTTCCGTCGGGCACGGAGCTGCACTGCATCGGGTCTGGAGTCAGGAGTTTCGGTCACGTCGTCGTATCCCATCCGTTTCTCCGAACTCTACTCAGCCTGTTGGCAGGGCGTTCCAGAGTTTCCGCGGGAATGTTATTTTTCCGTAACTTTTGGGGCGGGATGCCTGTCTTTCGACGGTTGGGCTCGGATGCGACCGGCATGCGGTGTAGGAGCCGGACTGTCGTGTGGGATCAGTCGGATTCCCTATTTCCTTCGCAACGGTATTCCGCTCAGGTGACTTGCACACTAGGCTTCGGATAACGGGCGAGCCGCACGTTCCCGGCCGCGGGTCCCCACCGGAAAGGAAGTGCCGTTGTGAGTGCAGAGTCGACCACACAGGTTAGCCTCCGGGCGCCGCTGACAGGGGTCATGGTCCCCATTGATGACGTGCCCGACCCCGTCTTCGCAAGGCGGATGGTGGGTGATGGATTCTCCATCGACCCCCTGGAGGGGCGCCTGACATCACCGGTTGCTGGGGAGGTGGTCGACCTGCAGCCCTCCAGACATGCCATCACCGTGCGCAGCGCCGAAGGGCTGGAGGTGCTCATGCACGTTGGGCTTGACACCGTCCGCCTCGGAGGGGAGGGGTTCCGCGCCCATGTGTCTGAGGGGCACAGGGTTGAGGCGGGGGACCTGCTGATCGACTTCGAGCTGGACGAGGTCGGCCGTAAGGCGAAATCGCTGCTGACGCAGGTGGTGATTACCAACACCGAGCGGGTCGCGTCGATCCGTCCGGTGACCGGTCTGGTCACGGCCGGAATCGACGAGGCCGCTGTGATCGACGTCACAGCCGAGAAGGAGAGCGGGGGTGGGGGAGGGACCGCCGTCCAGGCCACGTCGGAGGCCATCCTCGTGCCCAACCCGACCGGCCTGCATGCCCGGCCAACCGCCACCCTCGTCGCCCTGGCCAAGAAATACCATTCGGACATCCAGCTGCGTCGTGGCGACGATGTGGCGAATGCAAAGTCCATCGTCGCCATCATGAGCCTGGCCGTGGCCTGCGGGGAGAAGGTGGTCGTCACCGCGCACGGGGCGGATGCGGGCGAGGCGGTGGCTGAGATCTCGCAGGGGATCAGGGACGGGCTTGGCGAGGAGGTGCCGACCCTTCCCAGTGGTGGCGTCATCGGAACTGAGGACACCGCGCCGATGCCCGCCATCAGCGAACCCCCTGTCGAGGCGGCCCCACGCTCCGGTGACCCGAACCTCCTGCTTGGCGCCTCCGCATCCCCTGGACTCGGCATCGGGCGGGTGGTGCAGCTACGTCACGAGGACATTGCGGTCGATGAGTTCGCCAAGGACCGCCACAAGGAGCGCCGCAAGCTGAACTCCGCCATCGACCGGGCGCTGCTGGACCTCTCGGCTCTGCAGAAGCGCATGGCGGACGAGTCCTCTGAGGACAAGGCTGCGATCTTCGCCGCCCACCAGGAGATTCTTGAGGATCCGGAGCTGCTGGATCTGGCCGCATCCGCCATCGACAAGGGCAAATCCGCGGCTTTCGCCTGGCGGGGTGCCTTCAATGCCTTCGCCGACCAACTGGCTGCGCTGAAGAACGAGGTCCTTGCTGGTCGCGCCAGCGACGTGCGTGACGTCGGCCAGCGTGTCCTGGAGGAGCTGACGGGGCAGCGATCCGAGCGTGCCGAGCTGCCTGAGAACGCCATCCTGATTGCGGAGGACCTGACCCCATCGGACACCGCCCAACTCGACCGGAGCAGGGTGGTGGGATTCGCGACTACCGGGGGAGGGGCCTCATCGCATGTGGCAATTATCGCCCGCTCGCTCGACATCCCGGCTGTTGCCGGCGTCGAGGCCCGGGCGTTGGAGATCCCCGACGACACCCTCGTGGTGCTCGATGGCTCCAAGGGCACGCTGCGCATGGGAATGACTGATGATGAGGTCGACCGGCTGCGTGAACGCCAGGCTCGTCTCGCGGAGCGCAAGGCGGTGGAGGAGGCGGCCAAGGACGAGCCGGCCGTCACCGTCGACGGGCACCGGGTGGCGGTGGTCGCCAACATCGGTGGCGTTGAGGATGCTGTCGCAGGCGTGGCCAAGGGAGGCGAGGGCGTCGGCCTGCTCCGCAGTGAGTTTGTGTTCATGGGCCGTGCCACGGCGCCGACTGAGGAGGAGCAAACCCAGGTTTACCGCGATTGCGCTCAGGCCCTGCGTCCTGGAGAGCCGCTGGTGATCCGCACCCTCGATGTGGGTGGTGACAAGCCCCTGGCCTATCTGCCGATCCCCGCGGAGGAGAACCCGTTCCTGGGGATCAGGGGAGTCAGGGTTGGGTTGGAGCAGCCCGAGGTGCTGCGCGCCCAGATCCGCGCCATCCTTGCCTCCGCGGATGCGGGGGCCAGGCTGCATGTGATGTTCCCCATGATCGCCACCATTGAGGATTGGCGACGCACCAAGGCCATCTTCGACGAGGAACGCGCGAAGGCCGCCCCGCTGGGGCCGGTGAGCGTCGGGATCATGATGGAGGTTCCGTCGGTGGCGGTGATGGCCAGGCAGTTCGCGGCTGAGGACGGTTGCGACTTCTTCAGCGTCGGCACCAACGACCTGACCAGCTACACGCTCGCGATGGACCGCGGGCATCCGAAGCTGGCCAGCCAGGTTGACCCCTGCAACCCCGCAGTCCTGTCCCTGATCGGCAACGCCGCGCAGGCGCTCCATGACCGTGGCAAGTGGTTGGGTGTGTGCGGTGGAGTCGCCTCTGATCCGCAGGCGGTCCCGATCCTCGTTGGTCTCGGGGTGGACGAGCTGAGCTGCTCCATCCCAGCCATCCCCGCAGTGAAGGCCATGGTCCGGGCCTACTCGCTGCAACGGTGCAAGGAGCTGGCCGCTCAGGCCGTCGCCTGCGCCACCCCCGCTGAAGTACGTGCGCTCGTCCCGGTGGACGAGGTGTGAGGAGAACGTCATGTCCACTGCACAAGAAATCGTCAAGGCCGTCGGTGGCCCCGGCAACATCCGCTCGCTCACCCACTGCGCCACCCGGCTTCGGTTCGAGTTGAATGACGCCTCGGGCATCGATCAAGATGCGGTTGAGTCCATTCAGGGGGTCATGGGGGCGGTGCCGCAGTCTGGCGACCGGTACCAGATCATCATCGGCGGCGCCGTGGCCAGCGTCTACAACGACATCAACCAGCTGCCCGAGATGGCGAACGTCGGTCAGTTGAGCGACGCCGAGGTCAAGGCCGCCGCACGTGCCAAGGCCCGCGGCAAGTTCGCTTGGTTGGACAGCTTCTTCGAATACCTGTCCGACAGCTTCCGGCCATTGCTGGGTGTGCTGCTCGGTGCCTCGCTGATCGTCGCCTCCCTCGCGGTGTTGGAGGCATTCCACGTCATCGACACCCACGCCGAGGTCAAGCCGGCGACCTTGGTCTTCGTCGAGGCGATGTACAAGTCGGTGTTCTACTTCCTGCCGATCATGGTTGCCTACAACGCCGCCAAGAAGCTTGAGGTCGACGGTTGGCTTGGGGCCACCATCATGGGCGCGGTCATGACGCCCCAGTTCATCTCCCTGGGGGCAAAGAGGTACGTGGAGTCCCCCGAGGGGTCTGGCTCCTATCAGCAGGTGCAGGGATTCCTTGACACTGTCTGCACAATGAACGAGCAGCTGCAGCAGGAAACGTGCGTCGCCCAGGTCTTCGGGTTGCCGATGCAGCTCAACGACTACGGGGGTCAGGTCTTCGTTCCGCTGATGATGGTGGCGTTGCTGGCGCTGCTGTACAAGGGTGTGAAGAAGATCATCCCCGAAAACGTCCAGATGGTTTTCGTCCCCTTCATCTGCATGCTCATCATGATCCCCTTCACGGCCTTCCTGCTCGGCCCCATCGGGGTGTGGATCGGCACCGGTCTGGGTGCGGGGCTGACCTGGCTCAACACCACAGCCCCGCTGATCTTCGCCATCGTCATCCCGCTGGCCTACCCCTTCCTGGTGCCGCTGGGCCTTCATTGGCCGTTGAACGCCCTCATGCTCGTCAACGTCGACAACGGCTCCGATTTCATCCAGGGTCCGATGGGCGCATGGAACTTCGCCTGCTTCGGTGCCACGGCCGCTGTGCTGTTGATCGCATGGAGGGACAAGGAAGTGGAGATGCGTCAGACGGCAACGGGTGCCCTCGCGGCTGGCCTGTTTGGCGGGATCTCCGAACCCAGCCTCTATGGTATCCATCTCCGTTACAAGCGGATCTATCCGCGCATGCTGGTCGGCTGTCTTGTGGGTGGTCTGATCGTCGGCTTGGGCGGCGGGGTGCTCACGGAGATCTTCGCGTTCACCTCATTGCTGACCATCGGCGTCTTCAACCCGGTGTGGCTGTACGCGATAGCCATTGCCGCGGCCTTCTTCACGTCTCTGGTGCTCGTCTACATCTCCGACTACCGGACACCAGAGCAGCGGGAGCAGGCCAGGGCCAAGCGGATGGTTGATGAGCCCGAGCCGCGTGTGATCGTCGTCAGCGACACTGAGACAAACCAGGCGAAGCAGTGGGTGGCGGCCCTCGGCGGTGAGGAGAACGTGCGCTCCGTTGAGCCCATAGCCGAGACCCGGGTCCGGGTTGAGGTGGCTGACGACGCGAAGGTCGATACCGAGGGCCTGCGACGCGCTGGGCTCACGGCAGCCGTCAAGGTCGGTGACGGCACATGGCATCTGGTGGCTGGACTTGAGGCTGCGCAGTATGCGGAGGGGATGCGGCGGCGGCTGGCAGCCACTGCCCATTGACGTGATCTGCCGGCATGTGGTCTCCCGGGACATCCTGGGAGGCCACATGCTTTCCGGAGAAGGCCGGATGTCTTGTCTTACCGACTGCCGGATGTCAGCCGAATGACTATACCCCGGGGGGTTTTGTGGGGATCGTCTGGGTCCACTAGTGTTCGAGCGGCACCGTCATTTTCAACGTTGGCTTTCGTTTGCCGGCTGGGGAAGGGGAAATGACGGCCAGGAGGGCCCGCGTGGACCCTTTCGCAATAGGAAAGGCAGATCTTTGCGAAACAGAAAAATTATAGCGACGGCTGGTGCGCTGGCGCTTGTCTTATCGCCTTCGGTGGCCATGGCAGACGACACCGAAGAGCCGGGCACGGTGGCGGATCTGGTGACGGCTGTCCCAGTGACTGAGGTGCCAGCTGAGGCTAGTGACCGTCTCCCCGCCACCCAGGAGCAGGAGAAGGTCACTGTCATCGTCGAACTCACCGAGGAGCCCGTCGCGGTGGTTGAGGTGAAATCAGGCAAAGAGTTGACTGATGGCGAGACGGAGAAGATCCGGGATGATCTGAAAGAGGACCAGAACACAGTTGCCAAGGCCATAGAGGCGAAGGGCGGAACTGTGGAGAGCCGGATGCAGTCGGCCTACAACGGCATGAGGGTGACCATAGACGCCAGTGAGCTCCCCGCCATCAAGGAGCTTCCAGGAGTCAAGGATGTCCATGAGCTTCCCAATTACGACCATAGCAACGTGAGAGGTGTCCCCTATATCGGAGCCCCCGGGGTGTGGGGGGGTGCTGTAAACGGCACCGGATATACGGGCGAGGGGATTAAAGTCGCCGTGATCGACTCTGGCATCGACTATACCCATGCTGATTTCGGTGGTCCGGGAACGGAGGAGGCCTACGCTCAGGCCAAGGCTGCGGACAAGCCGGACCCGGCCTGGTATGGTCCCGATGCGCCCAGCGTCAAAGGTGGCATCGACCTCGTGGGCGACGCCTACACTGGCAGAAGCGGCAGCGCACCCGTGCCTGACGACAATCCCCTCGACTGCGAGTCGGGTGGTCATGGTACTCACGTCGCGGGCACCGTCGGTGGGCTCGGCGTGAACGAGGACGGCACCACTTATTCCGGTCCATATAACGCTGATACGTTCAACAACAAGTTCAAGATCGGCCCGGGCGTGGCCCCCAAGGCTGAGTTGTATGCCGTTCGCGTCTTCGGCTGCAAAGGCACCACGAACGTGGTTACCGAGGCCATCGACTGGGCTGTTGCGAACAAGATGGACGTCATCAACATGTCGCTCGGCTCCCCGTACGGGACTGCCGATGACCCGTCGGCAGTCGCCTCCACCAATGCCGCAGCCAAGGGGATCACCGTGGTCTCCGCAGCGGGCAACGACGGCCCGATGCCCTATGTCACCGGCTCACCTGCGACCGCTGCCGGGACCATCTCTGTGGCTGCGAGCGACCCGAACCAGTCCTTCCCCGGCGCGACTCTGGATATCGAGGGCAAGGAGATCACCGCCATCAACGCCAACGGGGCGACGCTCCCGGCCAGCGCCCCCATCCATGTGCTGAAGGACGCCACCGGCGCCATCGGACGCGGATGCGCCGCCGAGGAATATAAGGACATCCCGGCCGGCTCAATCGTTGTCACCCGTCGTGAGATGTGCGCCCGCGTCGACCGGGCCATCCTGGGGCAGAAGGCAGGCGCCGCGGCGGTCATCATGGTCAACTCCTCCGACTCGCTTCCGTCGTACGAGGGGGCCATCAGGCGCAGCCCCGCCACGGGTGAGGCCTACAAAGTCACCATCCCGTTCCTGGGCGTCAAGTCCTCCGACGGTCAGGCTCTGCTCGCAGCGGAGGGCAAGACCGCCACCCTGGCGGTAGCTGATGCCCCGAACCCTGGTTTCGGCGCCTATGCCCAGTTCACCTCGGCAGGGCCGCGTAGCGGAGACTCGGCCCTGCGCCCGAATCTCACCGCCCCCGGAGTCTCCATCGGGTCGGCTGACGTTGCCTCCGGCAATGAGGCATCGTTCAAGTCCGGCACGTCCATGGCAGCCCCGCATGCCGCGGGGGTTGCTGCTCTCGTGCGGCAGGCCCACCCCGATTGGACTGGCCTGGAGGTCGCTTCCGCGATGGTCTCGACCGCCGATCCCGACAAGGTGAGCGACTATCAGGTGAGCCGTGGCGGCGGTCTGGTGGATCCCGCGCAGGCGGCAGCGACTTCCGTGTTCGCCTACAGCGACTCTGTGGACTTCCAGGGCACACCGGTGCGTGATGCTGTGGTGAGCTTCGGCTACGCCGAATTCAACTCCAGTCACGAGGACACCCGCACCGTGACTCTGGTCAACAAGGGATCAACGGAGGCCACCTTCGATGCGACGGTTCTGGCCTCGGCGGGCAGCCTGAAGGCCGACGTGTCCGTCAGCCCAAGCTCTGTCAAGGTTCCTGCGGGCGGTACAGCAGAGGTTCAGGTCACGGTCAAAGCCAAGGCCTCTGACATTCCGAGCAGCCTCGACAAGAACAAGCCCCTCGGATTCCACGAGATCTCCGGAAACCTGCAGTTCAAGGGAGCTGGGGACCAGACCTTGAACGTCCCCTACCTGCTGGTTCCCCGGGTCACCTCCAAGGTTGCCGGAGTGGCGAAGTCCACCGGCTCTGACACCTCCGAGATCACCTTCAGCAACACCGATGGCGGAATCAAGGCATCTGGCTCCCTGTTCTCCCTTGGTCTGCAGGATGACAAAGACCTGGGACCCGACGAGGACACGCAGGGCCTCGACCTGGCGAGCGTCGGTGTCCAGGCCTACCAGCAGGACGGCGAGCAGCGTCTGGCGTTCGCCCTCAACACCCATGGCAAATTCTCGAACCCGGCTTCCGCCCAGTACGCCGTCCAGATCGACACCAATGGCGATCAGAAGCCCGACTATACGGTCCTGAGCGATGACTCCGGCAGAACGATGGGTGGCTCTACCAATGGTGTTCCTGAGGTCTTCATCTACAACTATGCGACGAAGAAGACGGAACAAGCCGGCTACCTGACGATTGCGCCGACTGACTCCAGCACGCTGATCCTGACCGTCAAGGCCAAGGACATCGGTGTCACCGGTGCCTTCGCCTACACGGCCTACACGAAGGGCCGGGTCTCAGATGTGGTTGACGGCTGGGCCAAGTACGACATCGCCAACCGACCGTTCGACGACGGACAGGGCTTTGCCGTCGCTCCGGGAGAGACGACGAAGGTCGCGGTGAGGATCAACAGCGCAGCCTATGCCGAGCAGGAAACCAAGGGGTGGATGGCTGTTGTCTTCGACAACGACAAGGGCACTCCTGAGGCCCTGATCGGCGGTCTGCCGGGTGATCCGGATCCCACGACCCCGCCCCCCTCCACGACCCCGACGCCCCCGGCCCCGAGTGAGCCGGCCCCATCGCCTACAGGAAAGCCGACGCCGGTTTCAGTGAGGCCCAAACTTCCGAAGACAGGTCTGACAGCCTGATCAGACGGAGATGACACACTCGCGAGTGGCCCTGGTGCACAACCGGGGCCACTTCGTTGCCTCTGGGATCAGATGTCCTTCGAGCTCGCCGGTGTGGGGATGCTGAAATCCCTCTCGCACAGAGTCGGGGAGGATGGGTCGGATCCGAATCGGTAGTCGTACTCGGAGGAACCGACTTTGACCAGAACCCGCCAGCCATCGACCAACGCCTGGGTGTAGACGCTCCCCGGCTCTGGGCAGCCCAGAGAGCCGTCTCTCCAGGTGGTCCTGTGAACCTCGACCACCTCAATGTCGGCGTCGGCCATTCCCCGTGATCCCAGGTCTTTCCTGATCGCGTCGAGCGCTCCCTCGGGAGCCTCCGCGACCACCGTGTGGCTGGGGGTCTCAGCTGGCGTTGGGCTGATCAGCTCCGACAAGCCTGGGGAGGGCTGATTGCCAGATTCGGCAGTGGTGTCTGAGCTGCATGCAGACAGGGTTACGGCTAGGAACACGCCGACGATTCCGGACAAAGGCTTCACCATACACCGAGCGTACCCAATGGAGTGGACGTGACGACTGCGCACAAACCTCTGGGCGCTCCTCCGCTGCCTGGTGGTGCCACTACAGTGGGGGGTGACCGCGAGTTCCATCGCAACAATCAAGGGAGATCAGCGCGAATATGAGCGAAAAGCGTTACATCTACGATCTGTCCGAGGGCGACGCCTCGATGCGAAACCTGCTGGGCGGCAAAGGGGCTGGTGTGGCCGAGATGGCCAGGGTCGGGGTTCCGGTGCCCGACGCCTTCACCGTCACCACGACAGCCTGTGTCGAGACCATGAACCGTGGAGGTGAATGGCCCGACGGGCTCACCGAGGAGATCAACGAGGGCCTGGCTCGGCTGGAGGAACGCACCGGCCGCAAGCTGGGTGGCTCTGAACGGCCCCTTCTCGTGTCAGTGCGTTCGGGAGCTGTGTTCTCAATGCCCGGCATGATGGACACGATTCTCAACCTCGGCATCTCTGACGAGTCGGTCGGCGCTATAGTAGAGGAGTCCGGCAATGAGCGTTTCGCATGGGACTGCTACCGGCGCTTCATCCAGATGTACGGTGAGGTTGTCGAGGGTGTTCCCGCCTACGTCTATGAGGACGCCCTGACCGAGCTCAAGCGGGAACGCGGGGTTGAGCAGGACACCGACCTGAGCGCCGAAGACCTGAGGGAGCTCGTCGCCACCTTCAAGGAGATCAGCAACCAGCACCTGGGTGGGGAGTGGACCTCGGACCCCGTCGAACAGCTGCATCGTGCCGTGAACGCGGTGTTCCGTTCCTGGCAGAACCCACGAGCTGAGGTGTATCGCCGCGCCAACAACATCCCCGCCGACCTCGGGACTGCCGTGAATATCATGCAGATGGTCTTCGGCAACCGCGGTGACACCAGCGCGACGGGTGTCTGCTTCACCCGGAATCCGTCGACGGGGGACAACGAACTCTACGGCGAGTTCCTCGTCAACGCCCAGGGTGAGGATGTGGTGGCCGGCATCCGCACCCCGAGGCCACTCGCGGAGATGAGGGAGGTCCTTCCCGAGGCCTATGAGCAGCTGATTGCGACTATGCGCAAGATGGAGGCCCACTATCGCGACATGCAGGATATGGAGTTCACCATCGAGAACGGAAAGCTCTTCCTGCTCCAGACCCGCAATGGCAAACGCACCGCCGCCGCCGCACTGAAGGTGGCCTCAGACCTCGTTGATGAGGGCGTCATCACCAAGGAGGAGGCGCTGCTGCGCATCGAACCCGATCAGCTGGACCAGCTTTTGCATCCCGCCATCGACCCGAAACACGGCAGAACCCCCATCGCGAAGGGGCTTCCCGCCTCTCCCGGAGCTGCTGTCGGCGAAGTGGTCTTCGACGCTGACACCGCCGCGGAGCGTGGCGGTCGGGGGGAGCCGGTGGTGCTGGTGCGCTACGAGACCACCCCCGACGACATCCATGGCGTCATCGTCGCCCAGGGTGTGCTGACCGCTCACGGCGGCATGACCTCCCACGCGGCCGTGGTGGCGCGTGGGATGGGCAAACCCTGCGTGGCGGGGGCCGCCGGAATCCACATCGACGTGAAGGCGAAGACCCTCACCGTCGATGGCCGGGTGATCGCCGAGGGCGAGACCATCACCCTCGACGGATCGACGGGCGATGTGTTCGGTGAGGTTCTAGAGCTGATTCCGCCGCGCATCAACGAGGACTTCCAACGGGTGGTCACCTGGGCCGACGAGGTGCGGCAGCTGGGCGTTCGCGCCAACGCCGACAACTTCGAAGACGCCTCCAAGGCCCGGGAGCTGGGAGCCGAAGGCATCGGGTTGTGCCGTACCGAGCACATGTTCATGGCAGCTGATCGTCTGCCCGCCGTGCGTCGCATGATCCTGGCTGAGACCCACGACGCCCGAGCCGATGCCCTGGCGGAGATCCTGCCGATGCAGCAGGCCGACTTCGAGAGCATCTTCACAGCCATGAAGGGGCTGCCCGTGACGGTGCGGCTGCTGGACCCACCGCTGCACGAGTTCCTGCCGAACCTGGTGGAGCAGTCCCTCCTGGTGCAGCGCCTGGAACTGACAGGTGGAGATGCCGCTGAGTTGGAGGCCGCGCGCGGCACTTTGGCCCAGGTCAAGCGGCTGCACGAGCTGAACCCGATGCTCGGCACCCGAGGCTGCCGTCTGGCGATGCTGTACCCGGAGATCCCGGAGATGCAGACCCGCGCCATCATCCGGGCCGCCCTGGCTGTGCTGGACCGTGAGGGCGAGACCGTCGGGGTGGAGATCATGATCCCGCTCGTCGCACTGTCGAAGGAGCTGCAGGTGCAGCGAGAGATCGTCGAGCGGACCGTCGCCGAGGAACTTGCTGCCGCGGGACGTCAACTGGAGGTGACTGTTGGGACGATGATCGAGTTGCCGCGTGCCGCGCTGGTTGCCGACCAGATCGCCCAGCATGCCGACTTCTTCAGCTTCGGTACGAATGACCTCACTCAGACCGGCATCGGCATCAGTCGCGATGACGCTGAGAACGGCTTCCTGACCCAGTACGTGATGGAGCATGTGCTGGAGCGCAACCCGTTCGAGTCCATCGACGTTGATGGCGTCGGACAGCTGGTGGAGATCGGCGTCACCAAGGGACGTAGCGTCAAACCCAGCCTCAAGACGGGGGTCTGCGGTGAGCACGGTGGAGACCCGGATTCCGTGGAGTTCTTCCAGTCGGTGGGTCTGAACTATGTCTCCTGCTCCCCGTACCGGGTGCCGATCGCCCGCTTTGCAGCCGCCAAGGCCGTGCTGAAGCAGGCCTGAGATCCCTTGTGCAGGTGTGTGGTCCCGTTATCTGTGTCACGGGACCACACACGTCTCACAGGGTCCAGGCCTCCAACTGGTGGCTGCGCTCCCAGAACAACTCCTCGTAGCGGGTGGCGTCGGCGAAGACGCTGAGCATCTGGGCGCGGGTGGCCTCGTCGGCGGTCTCAGCGGCCTCGTCGAGCAACTCAATCGCCCGCGCGGTGGTCTGCTGGAAAGCCGGGTCGGCGTAGGCGGCCACCCACGAGCCGTACGGATGATCCGGAACCGCCGCTGCCCGGGCCGCCAAGTCCAACCCCACGTGGGCGTAAACCCAGTAGCAGGGCAGCACCGCCGCCACCCCGATGGGGTAGGGCTCATAGGCCACCGCGGTCTGGATGAAGTTCACATAGCCGCGGGTCGTCGGTGACGGGGCGGCGGCATGTGGGGTGCCCTTCAGCAGCGGGTCGTTCAACAGCGCGTCATGCATCAGCACCTCGCCCTCAACCGCCTCGCTGGCGCTGGTGGCCCAGAACGCCCGCGCCCTGGCGTGCGGGGCCCGGGCTGCGAGCTGCGCCAATGCGCGGGAGTAGCCGCGCAGATAGAAGTCGTCCTGCACGATGTACTCGACGAACCGGCGTGCCTCAAGGGAGCCGTCGGCCAACTCGACCAGCAGCGGCAGCCGGTTAATGCGCTCCCGGATGGGGGCGATGCGCTGCCAGGCGGTAGCGGAGAAGTCGCGGGTGACCCAGGTCATGATGCTCCTCGAACAAGATGGTTCACTGGCCCGTGGCCGGATTCGGGGTGACGGGAGAGCTGCCATTGAGCGCCGCCAATGATGGCGCGATGCAGGTAGTCGTGAGCGGTTCTGAGTGATTCCAGGCTGAATGCGCCGCACAGTGCCGATGAGGCGGCGATGGCGGAACTGAGTGTGCAGCCCGTGCCATGGGTGTTGCGGGTGGGGATGCGTGGGCTCGACAACCTGATGGTGCCCTCGGCGGTGACGAGGAAATCGGGCAGCTCCTCCCCGTCGAGATGGCCGCCCTTGGCCAGTACGGCGCGAGCCCCGGCTGCCAGCAGCCGCTCGGCCTGGGCTGCCAGCTGCTCCCCGCTGGTGGCGGGGAAATCCCCGACCAGCACCGCGGTCTCCGGCACGTTCGGGGTGACGACGTCAGCCAGTGGCAGCAACTGGGTGCGAACCACCTCAATGGCGTCATCGGTCAACAGTCTGTCTCCGGACGTCGCGACCATCACCGGATCCAGGACGATGGTCCCGAACTCGCCGCGCCGGGCCGCGAGCAGCTCGGCCACAGCCCGGGCGATCTCGGCGTTGGTGAGCATCCCGAGCTTTGTGGCAGAGATGGTGAGGTCATCGATGACGGCCTCGACCTGGGCGACGACGAAATCCGCCGCCACCGCCTGGGAAGCCCGAACCCCTTGCGTGTTCTGCACCGTGAGTCCCGCGAGAGCCGCGCAACCATGGACACCGAAGGCGGCGAAGGCCTTGAGGTCGGCCTGGATCCCGGCGCCGCCACTGGGGTCGGAGCCGGCGATGCTGAGGACAGCAGGTGGTGTCATGGGTTCCTCCACAAGGCGATCAGTTCCTGGGCTGCGAGCCTCGGGTCGGGGGCGGCCGCGATGGCGGAGACCACGCAGATGCCATCGACCCCGGTGACGATGACGGAGGCCGCGTTGGCGGGGTTGATCCCGCCGATGGCAACCGCCCTCAGATTTTCGGGAAGGCTGCCCAGCAGGTCGCGGACCCCATCAACGCCCAGCGCCGGGGCCGCATCGGTCTTGGTGGCGGTCTCCCACACCGGCCCGATCCCTACCACGTCGGCGAGCCCATCCAAGATCACAGCGTCGAGCTGCTCCCGGGAGCTGACGGAGACCCCGAGCAGCTGATCTGCTCCGATGGCGGCCCGGGCGGCAGCGACCTCGCCGTCGTCCTGACCGATGTGCAGGTGGGTGCCGAACTCGGCGGCGATCGCCACCCGGTCGTTGACGAACAACTCAGCAGGCCGTGCGCCACGCTCGACGGCGGCGGCAATGGCCTGCTGGCAGGCCCTCACCCCGTCGCGGAACTCCCAGTTGGTGGCGGTCTTGTCACGGAACTGGATCACCCCGGCCCCACCCAGCACGGCCTGCTCGACGACGTGGGCGACCCGATCCCGGCCGCCACTGAGCTGCGGGTCGGTGACGTGGTACAGCCGCCAGTCGACCCCCATCAGGCCTCCTCGACTCGGACGAGCTCCCTCACCTGCTCCGGCGACAGGTTGTGGAGCGCATCGCGCCAGGCGATCTCGAAGCTTGCCGGTCCTACTGCCTGCCGTCCTGCGACGATTCCCGCCGCAGCGAAGACAGCATGGGCTGCGACGACCGCATCATGCGGGCGCGGCACTCCGCGGGTGGCGCCGAGCGCCGCGGCGACAGCAGCCCCAAGTGAGCATCCAGTGCCTATGACCAGCGGCATCAGCGCATGACCGCCCGTGACCCGGGTAGTGCGGTCCCGGCTGACGATGACATCGGTCGCGCCGGAGACCGCCACCACACAGTCCTGCCTGACTGCCAGGTCATGCGCAGTCTCGACGGCGGCCTCAACGGAATCTGTGGCATCGACCCCCCGGCCCCCCGCGCTGACGCCGGCCAGCCCCATGATCTCGGAGGCATTGCCGCGGATGGCGGTGGGGCGATTGGCTAGTAGCTCCCGCGCCAGGGCCGTGCGCACTGGCAGTGCGCCGACCGCCACGGGATCAAGGACCCACGGTGTGCCGACCGAGTGCGCGGCTCGGGTGGCTGCCCGCTGCGCGGCATGCTGTTGCGAGGAACCGTTGCCGACGTTGACCAGCACCGCCGACGCCATTGCGGCGAAGATCTCGGCCTCCTCCGGAAGGTCGATCATCGCGGGGGCAGCCCCCAGCGCCAGGAGGACGTTTGCGGTGAGCTGCGGCACCACCGTGTTGGTCAGGCAGTGAACCAGGGGAGTGGTTGTCCGAATGTCGGCCAGGACGGATGCGAAGTTCATGGTGCTCCCTTCGTCAGTGCGAACTGCATCAGGTTCGACGGGTGTGCTCTCAGCCCCGTTATTGGGGCACCCCGGCACCTGAAGATTAGCAGGGACGATGGGTGTCGAAGCCGACCGGTGGTGCGATGCCGATGGAGCTCGCCCTGCCCGAGACGGACGGGCCGTCCCAAGGCTCAAACCACCTGCCGATCAGCGGCTGCCGATGATCTTCATTGCGATGTGCCAGAGCTCGTCATGGACCTCCTGGGGAACCTTCAGCCCCAACGACCGAAGCCAGCGACGCATCCGTGGCAGCTCATCCTCCCACTCCTGTGGGACGTAGCGTACGACCTGCTCCAGATTGTCGTCGTCGATCTCCAAGCCCGCGACGTCGATGTCCTCTTTCCGGGGGAGCAGGCCCGCCGGGGTGTCGATGGCGGGCACCCTCCCCTCCAGGCGCTCCACGATCCACTTCAGGACCCGGGAGTTCTCACCGAAGCCTGGCCACAGGAAGTTTCCGTCGACGTCGCGCCGGAACCAGTTGACGTAGAAGATCTTGGGGAGCTTGTCAGGCTCGGTGCGCTCACCGATGTTGATCCAGTGCTGCAGGTAGTCGCCGACGTGGTATCCGATGAATGGCAGCATCGCCATGGGGTCGCGACGCAGCACTCCCACGGCGCCAGCCGCGGCCGCGGTGGTCTCGGAGGAGCAGGTGGCCCCCATGAACACGCCATGCTGCCAGCTTCGAGACTGGGCGACCAGGGGAATCGTGTTCTCCCGGCGTCCGCCGAAGATGATGGCGTCCACCGGCACACCTTGAGGATTGTCGAATTCTGAGGAGAGGATCGGGCACTGCTGAATTGGGGTGCAGAAACGCGAATTCGGGTGTGCGGCCTTTTCCCCGGGGCGCCCTCCCTCGGGTCCCTTTTCTGGGTCCCAGGGCCGGCCCTTCCAGTCAGTCAGGTGCTCTGGTGGCTGCTTGGTCCTGCCCTCCCACCAGACGTCGCCGTCGTCAGTCAACGCCACGTTGGTGAAGATGGAGTTGCCGGACTCAATCGTGGTCATGGCGTTGGGGTTTGTTGCGGTGCTGGTGCCGGGGGCCACCCCGAACAGTCCGGTCTCGGGGTTGATCGCATACAGGCGCCCGTCCTCCCCGAAGCGCATCCAGGCGATGTCGTCACCCAGGGTCTCCACCTTCCATCCCGGGATGGTCGGCTCCAGCATTGCCAGGTTGGTCTTGCCGCAGGCTGAAGGGAAGGCGGCGCACAGGTGATAGGCCTTCCCCTCTGGGGAGATGAGCCTGAGGATCAGCATGTGCTCGGCCAGCCAACCTTCGTCGCGGCCCATCGCTGAGGCGATCCTCAGCGCGTAGCATTTCTTGCCGAGCAGCGAGTTGCCCCCATAGCCGGAGCCGTAGCTCCAGATCATCCGCTCCTCTGGGAAGTGGACGATGTACTTGATGTCGTTGCAGGGCCACGGCACGTCTTTGATACCGGGGGGCAACGGCATGCCGACGGAGTGGAGCGCCGGCACAAAGTCGGCGTCAGAGCGCTCCATGGCTGCCATCACCTCGGACCCCATCCTGGTCATGATCCTCATGGAGATCACGACGTAGGCTGAATCGGTGATCTCGATTCCGAACTTGGGGTCGGGGGAGTCGATGTGCCCCATACAGAAGGGGAGGACATACATGGTGCGACCGACCATGCAACCGTTGTAGAGCCTGGTCAGCAGAGCTTTCATCTGCCGCGGATCCATCCAGTTGTTGGTTGGCCCGGCGTCGTTCTCATCGACGGAGCAGATGAAGGTGGACTCCTCGACTCGGGCCACATCGTCGGGATCGGTGCGGGCGTAGATCGACCCGGGCTGCCTGCCAGGGGCGAGACGCTGCACCGTGCCAGCCTCGACGAGTTCGTCGACCAGACGGTCGTACTCCTCATCGGAGCCGTCGCAGAAGTGAATCGCGGCAGGGTTGGTCAGGGCGGCGATCTCCTGGACCCACGCCACGACGCGTGGGTGGGCGGGGACACGCCCCGTCACGGGGATGGTGGTTGTCAATCCATCTTCTGTCAGGCTGGACATGATGCTCCTTCGCTAGCACTTCAGTGGGCAACCTGCCTTGAGCCTAACGCCTGGGGGCCTGGGAAACGGCGAAATCGCGATGAAACAGCGCAGCCCTCCCACCTATACAAAACTGACCTTGAGTGTGGTAGGCTCAACTTTGTTGATTCGCACTCTGGAGGAGCATTTGAACACTGAGAAGCTGACCACCAAGAGCCGCGACGCCGTGACCGCGGCAGTGCGGCAGGCATTGACTGCGGGCAATCCGTCCGCCGAACCCGTGCATTTGCTGCATGGGCTGCTGCTGACACCTGACAACACCGTCGGCCCGCTGCTGGAACGCGTTGGAGCCGACCCTGCGACCATCGACTCCGAGGCCGTGAAGGCTATTGGGAGGCAGCCCGCCACCTCGGGCAGCTCTGTGACCCAGCCGACCATGTCAGGTGCGCTGGCCCGTGTGTTGGCCACTGCCGAGACCCTGGCTGAGCAGTTGGGGGATCAGTTCGTTGCGACAGAGCATCTCCTGATTGCGCTTGCCAGCGTCGCCTCTGATGCTCAGAGCATCCTGCAGAAGGCAGGGGCCACGGCGGAGCGCTTGACTCAGGCCTTCGAGGCCTCGCGGGGCGGCAAGCGTGTCACATCGGCGGAGGCCGAGGGTGGCGAGTCCGCCTTGGACAAGTATTCCGTCGACCTCACCGAGCGGGCGCGCTCCGGCAAGCTTGACCCCGTGATCGGTCGCGACCAGGAGATCCGCCGGGTGATCCAGGTCCTGGCCCGCCGGACCAAGAACAACCCAGTGCTGATCGGGGAACCTGGGGTGGGGAAGACCGCCGTCGTCGAGGGCTTGGCGCTGCGTCTGGTCGAAGGTGACGTGCCGGACTCCCTGCAGGGCCGCCGTCTTGTTTCGCTGGACCTGACGTCCATGGTCGCGGGAGCCAAGTACCGTGGCGACTTCGAGGAGCGACTCAAGGCCGTCCTCGCCGAGATCAAGGAGTCCGAGGGGCAGATCATCACCTTCATTGACGAGTTGCACCTCGTGGTGGGGGCGGGGTCTACAGGTGAGGGGGGCATGGACGCCGGCAACATGCTCAAGCCCATGCTGGCGCGCGGCGAGCTGCGCATGATCGGCGCGACGACGCTCGACGAGTACCGGGAGCGCATTGAGAAGGACCCCGCGCTGGAGAGACGCTTCCAGCAGGTCTATGTCGGTGAACCCTCTGTCGAGGACGCTGTCGCGATCCTGCGAGGACTCCGCGAGCGGTACGAGGCGCATCACAAGGTGAGAATCACCGACTCAGCCCTAGTCGCTGCCGCAGTCCTGTCCGATCGCTATATCACCAGCCGCCAGCTGCCTGACAAGGCCATCGACCTGGTCGATGAGGCGGCCTCCAGGCTGCGGATGGAGATCGACTCCTCTCCGGAGGAGATCGACATGCTTCGCCGCGATGTGGATCGGATGCTGATGCAGGAGCTCCACCTCAAGAAGGAGGACGATGCCGCATCGCGTGAGCGGCTGGCTGCGCTGCAGGCGGAGCTGGCCGATGCCCAGGAGAAGCTGCGGGGTCTTGAGACCCGCTGGGATGAGGAGAAGTCCGGGCTGAACCGCGTCGGCGACCTCAAGGAGCAGATTGACGCCCTGCGTGTCGAGGCCGACATGGCGCAGCGCTCCGGTGACCTCGGACGGGCTTCCCAGATCCTCTACGGAGAGATCCCCGCTATTGAGCAGCAGCTGACTGATGCCGAGGACCGCGATGCCGATGCCAGTCGCATGGTCTCCGATGAGGTGTCTGAGACTGACATTGCGGAGGTCGTTGGTGCGTGGACCGGCATTCCTGTCGGCAGGCTGCTGGAGGGCGAGTCGGAGAAGCTCTTGCACATGGAGGAGCGCCTGGCTGCCAGGCTCATAGGGCAGCGTGAGGCCGTGAAGGCAGTCTCTGACGCTGTCCGTCGCTCCCGAGCTGGGATCTCCGACCCAAATCGGCCCGTCGGTTCCTTCCTGTTCCTCGGCCCCACGGGTGTCGGTAAGACGGAGCTGGCGAAGTCTCTGGCTGACTTCCTGTTTGACGATGAGACCGCCATGGTTCGCATCGACATGAGCGAGTACTCCGAGAAGCACTCGGTGGCCCGCCTCGTCGGAGCACCTCCCGGGTACGTTGGATATGAGGAGGGTGGCCAGCTGACGGAGGCGGTTCGCCGCCGTCCCTATTCGGTGGTGCTGCTTGACGAGGTGGAGAAGGCCCATCCGGATCTGTTCAACATCCTGCTGCAGGTCCTCGACGACGGTCGGCTCACTGATGGGCAGGGCCGCACGGTGGATTTCCGCAACACGATTCTGATCCTCACCAGCAACCTCGGCTCTCAGTTCCTCGCGGACCCGCTGTTGAGTGATGCGGAGAAGCGGGAGCAGGTGATGAGCGTGGTCCGCTCATCCTTCCGACCCGAGTTCCTCAACAGGCTCGATGACATTGTGCTGTTTGAGCCGCTGACCCGGGAGGATCTGCGGCAGATCGTCGCCATCCAGCTGCGGAGGCTTGATGCCCGACTGCACGTGCGCCGCATCGCAGTCGACCTCACGGACGCCGCCATTGACTGGCTGGGAGAGGCCGGCTTCGACCCCGTCTACGGCGCACGTCCGCTGCGACGCCTCATCCAGAGCGCCGTGGAGGACCCCCTGGCGAGGGGGATGCTCTCTGGCGAGATCCATGATGGGCAGACCGTACGCTTCGACCGGACAGATGACGGGATCGCGATCAGCTAAAAGGCCGACACGATCATGCCCGTTGATGCTCGTTGATCAGGGTTAAGCCTGGGTAGGGTTTCATCATGCGAGGGCAATCCCTGAATCTTCCCAAGAGGACCACGAGGCCATCCCGGAATACCCACCGTCTGCGACGGTGGGTATTCCGGGGTTTGGCGGCGCTTGCGATAGGGGTGGTGGCTGCGTTCACCACCCGACCGCTTGCCCAGATTCCGAAGAGTGATCCGACTCCCCTCAAAGACCTTGACCCCGAGGTTTTTGATGTGGTGGAGGCTCTGCTGGAGCAGATCGATGACTATGGTGCGCAGGAGCTGAGGGCCCAGCTGGTGGTCGCCAGGCAGGGGGAGAGCCGCTCCGACAGGGTCATGCTGACTGTTCCGCAGGACGTCTCTCGAACCCTCCTGGACTCCTATGTCTTCCCGGTGTACGCCACCGTGGAGACCGGAGGGGGCTTGGTGTCCTACTCGTTGCAGATCGTCGACGGGCGGCTGCGCGCCCTCATCCGCAGTGGGGGAGTCGTCGGTGCCCCGATGCCGGATCCGCAGACTCTCACCTTCCACTACGGGGGCTAGCCTCACCCAATGTCAGCCAGGCGTCTGTGCGCTCGCGCCACCACAAGGTGGCGGCCCGAGCTCCCATGAAGCCGACGGTGAAGACCACCCAGAGCCAGACCAGGCCCGCCGAGCCCGGGGGAGCTAGGTAGGCAACGGCCAGGGCCGGGGGCGCATAGACCGCCAGGCTCACCATGCCTGCCCTTGCCAGATAGCGTCCATCACCGGCACCGATCAGAATGCCGTCGAACAGTGTCACCCAGGAGGCCAGCACCAGGGTCACGCCGACCACAGCCAGTGCGGCCGCGCTGGCCTGGCGGACCTCCTGGCTGGGGCTGAAGAGCGTCACCAAGGAGTCCCGGGCCACGAAGACCGCCGCCCCCAGGATCAGGCCCGCACCCAGCGACCACGAAACCATGCGGCGAGTGAGCATTCGTGCCTCGTCGGGACGAGAGGCCCCAAGCGCCTGGCCGATGAGCGTCTGCCCCGCGATCGCGAGGGCGTCGAGCACGTACTGCAGGAAACTCCATAGGGTCGAGGTCACCTGGTGGGCGGCCAGCGCAACCGCACCGAAACGAGCGGCAACCCAGGTCGTCAGCAGCAGGGCAGCGCGCAGCGCCAGCGTCCGAATCAGCAGCGGGGTGCCGACGGAGAGACTGTGGCGCATCCCAGCCATGCTGGGACGCCGCCGAGCGCCAAGGCGAGAGGCGCCGCGCAGCACGATGAGGCAGCCGAGGCCCCCCATCACCAACTCGGCCAGAGCTGTGGCAGCCCCTGAGCCGGCAATCCCCATGCCGACGCCCAGCACCAAGACGAGATCCCCGATCAGATTGAGCAGCGCAGCGCCGATGGCGAGCACCATGGGGGTGCGCCCATCAGCCAAACCCCGCAGGGTTCCCGTGGCTGCCAGGGTCGCCAGCATCCCCGGCATGCCGGGTAGCGACCAGCGCAGATATGCGACTGCGTGCGCATGAGGCTCTCCCGAGGCGCCGAGCCACGACGCGAGGAGCGGAGCCATGGACCAGCCCGCCACTGCAAGCACGACGCCGAGCAGCAGGGCCAGCCAGACCGCCTGGACTCCGGTGCTGATCGCCTCAGAACGCCTGCCGGCGCCGATCAGACGGGCCACGGCTGCCGTCGAGCCGTAGGCGAGAAATATGCAGACCCCGACCAGTGAGGACGAGACCGTGGCGCCAACGCTCAGACCTGCGAGGGGGGTGGTGCCCAGGCAGCCGACGATGGCTGTGTCGGCCAGGACGAACAGCGGCTGCGCGACCAGCGCCGCGAAGGCTGGCAGCGCCAGGGTGAGAATGCGACGGCTGACCGACATGTCAGCGGCATCCCTCAACGAACGGGACCCCTGGGGCGATCCGAATCCATTCCGCGAAGGTCAACTTGTGACCCACCCGCGAACACAGCTCCCTGGCAGATGCCTGGGCATTAGTGGACCACATGGTGGCTGTTCCGTTGCTCAGAGCGACCAGGAGACGGTCGCCGTCCAGGTGCGCATCGTTGACGGCTGCATACTCCAGCCTCAGGCGGAAGCGCAGCATGGAACCCGAGTCCCGCCTGTCCCATGCCCACAACTCGCCGTCGCCTGTCACAGCCACCAGATTTCCCCCATCGCCGCTGTACCGCAACCTCTCCAAGGAGGTGTGGGGTCCGGACAGCTGGGTGATCGTATGTGGAGATGCCTGGTCACTGACATCAAGCAGGGTGATCGCTCCCACCAGACTGCCCACTGCCAGCTCCCCGGTGGGGGAGAAGGCGAAGGTGTTGGGCGCCGCCTGGCCAGGCAGCCGATGCAGGGTGCTGGGGCTCGTTCCAGCGCCTGTGACCGGGGTGAGCAGGTAGCCGGTGCCGTCGAGGCTCATGGTGACCGCCAGCGTTCCGTCCTCATTGAAGGCCAGCCCCGCCTTGAGGGCTGGGACGCTGCCTGCTGTCTCCCAACCGCTTTCCCTGCGTCGGTAGAGGTCGTAGCTGATGCCGTCCGGGGCTCCGACCCCCAACAGCTGGCCGTCTGGTGACAAGACCATATCGGCCGTTGACGACCCCGGTGGCAGCACCTGATCTACCTCGTAGCCGGAATCCTCGCGGCGCAAGACGATGATCTGGCCTGCCAGGCTCTGGGCTGCGATGAGCTGTCCGGAGCGGCTGTGAGCCAACCTGAACTGATACCCGGTGCCGTCGGGGGGTGGAGCGATGGGAACCTCGGAAGCGCCTGCCTCGACAGGCGTCATGACTTTCGGGCCGTGCGAAGTCTGAAGCAGCATCAGCCCCGCAGCCTGCGTTGCTCCCAGAACTTTCGCATCACGTCCCTGAAACACTGGTGTGGAAGGCCTCCACAGCTCCACCGTGCCCTCCGTGGTCCCCGCAACCACCCCCACAGGGCTGGAGAGCACGCTGCTGACACCACCCCCCGCAGGGTGGCGCTCCAACAGCTGACCCGTCTCCGTGATGAGCGTCACCGCGCCGTCTGCCTGGCCGATGAGCAGGTGACTGCCCAGGTGGGCCAGCGCATGAGCCCTTGCCTGGGTGGGAATGCTGCGGATCTGTGTCAGCTCTTTTCTGACGTTGCTGAACAGCAAGACCTCGGAAGTGGCGAGCCCAGCCACAACTTTGGCCCCATCAGGAGAGGAGGCCAGGCACAGCACCTGCCCGGGCACCTGGATCTTGGTGGGTGGAGCCTCCTCAGCGGTGAAGACCAGCAACTGATTGCGCGGTCCCCCGGCTACCACCAGATCAGATGTGGCCGTCAGAGCCGAGATTGCCATGTCCTCCCCTGTCGACAGGGGCTCCAACTCCTCGGGATAGTCAGGGATTTGGAGATCGATGCGCAGGATTTGGCCGTTGCCTGTCCCGATCAGCGCGATCTCCCCCTGCCAGTGGACGCTGTGGGCGGGGACGCCTGTCGTGGCCCAGTCTCCGAGCTTCCTCGGCGTGGCCGTCAGATCCCACACCGAGGCGGTTGACTTTCCCGCCACGATCGCCAGAAGCCGGGAACTATGGCTCGTCACAGCCACAGCCGCCAGGGGACCGCCGCCGGTCTCAATGATCTCGGGGCTTGCAGTCAGGTCGCCATCACGCCACAGACTGAGCCGACCGGCGTCATCCCCCCGGAGAAGCGCGGAGCCCTGGGGAACCACAGCCAGGCTGGTGTGCCCAGGAGTGCCCTGCACGCGGTAGGGCAGATCACCCCCAGCAGACTCCAGGACGGAGGAACGTGTCTGATGATTGTCCTCCAGGGAGAAGGCTGCCACGGCAAGCTGCGCGGCGATGTTGGGGTCGCTGGCTCGAAGCTCCTCCGACAGGAGCGCAATCCGCTGCGACTGCGCGGTGCGGGCGGTTCTCTCCGTCTCCTGGGCAGACATGGTTGCTTGGAATCCCAGCACGGTGGTCATGATCGCCAAGAGCAGGCAACCAGCAATCGCAGCGAGGGTGAGTCGCTGACGCCGGAGGGTTGGTGGCAGGCGACCGCTCTGTCGTCTGCGTTCCTCCAACCCATGCCGCACTGAGGCAGAGATGAACTCCCGCTCGCTCTCGGAGAGCATGATGGAGGTGTCTGACTCAGCCCAGGAGGCCCATGACTCGGCCTCAATCGGAAGCAGCGCCTCCGGTGACCGGCCGCCCTCATCCCACAGCCGGGCAGCCATGTGAATCCGTCTGCCAATACGAAGAGTGGCGTCTTCTTGCTCAACCCAGCCACGCAGGCGTTTCCAGCGCGTCAACAGGGCATCATGGGCTATCGACAGCTGACCATCCTCTCGGCGCAGCAGCCGTGCGGCGATCAGCGGCTCCGCCGCGGCGGCCATCTCGGCATCTAGGGAGTGGTGTGGGATGGAGCGGCGCAGCAGCTGCTCCTCATCAATGGCCACCAACGACAGCAGCAGCCTTCTCACCAGGGTGCGCTGGTCCTCGGGCAGACCGGACCAGATGGCCTCGGCCTCATCATTCAGAGAGTTCCACAGGCCGCCGCTCGTCAAGTAGTCGGAGGTGGAGAGGGTGTCTCCGCTGGCCCTCTTCCACGCACGCCGGAGCGCGCTGGACAGCAGTGGCAGGATGGTTCCGGGATCGGGGTATCCGTACTGGTGCAGGTCACGCAGGATCACCTGCACCAGCTCAGGGCCGACAGCCCGCCCATGGAGCCTGGCAGGTACCTCAATGATGCTGCGGTACTCGGCGCTAGTCAGCGGTCCAGCCAGGACCGGAGCCACTAGGAAAGGGGCCAGCTGGTCGTGGCGGAGGATCTCACCGGTCGCATTCGTATTCAGGCTGAGCACGCAGGTCACCCGCGCTGGGAGGCGGCACAGCGCCTCCACCGTCTGCGCCGCCTCCTCCCCGGGAAGACAGCGCAGATCCTCAAACTGGTCGACTACCAGAAGCGTGGGCTCTTCTGGGGGTGTCCACGTCGCCACCTCAGTGACGGCAAGCTGAACGGGGGAGAGGTCGGATAGGGGGCCATCTGAGCTGGTTCCTCTGCCGATGAGCCCAGCCGCCAGCAGTGAGGACTTGCCCGTCCCCGGTGGCCCGACGAGGAACACGATCCTGGGAGTCGTCGCCTCGGAGCATGCATCGTAGAGCTCCGTCAGAGTGCGTTCGCGGCCAACGAAGAGACTGGCCTCATCGACTGTGTATGGCCGAAGGCCCACGTAGGGGGGTTCAGCGACGATGCTGGAGCGGCGCATCTGCTCAATGGCTAGGGCCCAGTCCTCCTCATCCTGCACAGTCACCAGTTGCAGCGCGCGCAGCAGCGTCATGAACTGGGGCATCAGCGCCGGGGTGGGGAGATGCCTGCCGTCCAGCCAGCCCTGCGCTGTCGAGGCGGGCACCTTGGCTATGGCGGCAACCCGCCGGATGGACAGTCGCAGGCGTCGCCGGGCCGTCGCCAACTGCTCCGTCAGCACACTTCTACTGATGGGGGGAACCATGTGCACTACCCTAAACCGTGTCGTACTAAAGGATGACTAGCTGCATGGATCGCGTCCGACAATGATTGCGATCAATAAGGCGGCGCAAACTTCAATCGCTTGTGACTAGGGACTTTAGTCGAAAGTTGGGGTATCGTACAGGTCCGTACAGCTGAAGGTTTGGAGTCGGTGGTGTCGAATCCCTAATGTTCCACTCAGCCCAGGTGAATGCCGCGAGGCCGGAGGGGGTACCTGGGCCAACAACTACTTACATGATGGGGAAGAAGCTACGCGAGGGAGTAAGTACATTGGCGATCGTCACGCGCAAGCGCGTAGAGACCGCTGTCGTGGCCGTCCTCGCCGTGGCCCTCGGAGTGCTTGCGGTCGTGCACCGCGGCGTTCCCGCCTCTGACGTCGAACTGAACGACGGGGGCATCTGGGTCACCAACCAGAGCGAGCGTCTTGTCGGACACCTCAACTACGAGTCGGAGACCATCGACGGCGCGATCCGCTCCGCATCCAGCAGCTTTGACGTGACCCAGAGCGGCACCCACGTGCTGTCACGCAGCTCCGACACTGTGCAGCCGGTCGACGTGGCCTCTGTGTCATTCCAGGGCGAGGCGGGGGTCTCAGGTGTATTGATGGCTCACGGTGCCGATCAGGTGCTGTTCGCAGATCAGGCCGGCGGCCGAGTGTGGGCTCACGATGTGCCCTCCGCGACCACCTTCAGCCTGACCGCAGAGCCGCAGCTGAAGGATCTGGCGACCCCTCGGATCGCCGTCGGGACTGATGGGACGGGCTACGTGCTGTCGGGCGACGGTCATCTCTACACCGTGCGGGGGAATGCGACGGAGGCAAAGGTCTCAGACCTCGGGGTGAGAGCCAGGAGCGATCTCACGGAGAAGGCCCAGGTCACCGTCGTGGGGGATCAGTTTGCCGTCCTGGACGGCTTCCGGCTCAGCGTCGGCGGACGTGAGATCGAGGACTCATCCTTCGAGCAGGGGGTGTTGCAGCAGCCGTCGGCGGCTTCCGCGAGTGTCGTGATCGCGACACCCACGGAACTGCTGAGGGTCGATATCGCCTCAGGCCGGATCAGCCGGGACACCGTCAACAATGGGCAGCCCGTGGCCCCTGTTCAGCTGGAGGGCTGCATCTACGGTCTGTGGAGCGACTCCGGGTACTACGTACGTGACTGCGGTGGGGATGACTACGAGGAGTCGCAGTTCCCAGAGCTCGCGAACGCGAAGGCCCCGGTCTTTCGCACCAACCGCAAGGTCATCGTCATCAACGACGCAGTGACCGGTGACGTCTTCCTCCCCCTGAGGCAGATGAAGAAGGTCGACAACTGGGAGCAGGTCGCATCACAGCTGAGGGATGAGGAGCGCCAGGAGGAGGACACGGAGGAGGTCGATGAGACCCAGACTCGGCAGTTCTCTGACGAACAGCACCCACCCCAGGCCATGGATGACGAGCTGGGTGCCAGGCCCGGCACCTCCACCACCCTGCCGATTCTGCTCAATGATGTCGACCTTGATGGTGACGTCCTGACCACCATCCTGCGTGATGTCCCGGATGGGGTGAAGGTCTCGCTCACGAAGCAGGGCCGAGCTGTGCGCATTGAGGTGCCCGCGGACGCGACGGGCTCCGTCTCGTTCACCTATCAGGCGTATGACGGCATCGACTCCTCAAATGTGGCGAAGGTCACCGTGAACATCCGCTCCGAGGGAGAGAACTCGCCGCCCAAGATGGTGCGGGAGAACACCGTCAACATCAGCGAGCGCTCTGAGGCAAGCTATTCGGTCCTGTCCGACTGGGTGGACCCGGACGGTGACCCGATCTTCCTGCAGAAGGCCGAATCGGAGGAGGGCTTCGACCTCACCTGGCGACCGGACGGCTTCGTGTCCGTGAAGGATCTGGGCCAGGGCGGGCCCGGTCGTCGCAGCGTCAACCTGACGGTCAGCGACGGCAGGGACGCCTCCACTGGGGTCTTGAATGTTCAGGTGTCGCCGGGCTCGACGAACTCACCGCCGGTCGCCAACAACGATCATTTCGTTGCCACTGTGGGGGAGCCCATCACGCTGAATCCTCGTGGCAATGACACGGATCCCGACTCGGACCCGCTGAAATTCGTGGAGCTGTCCGAAGCCCCTGCGGGAGTGCAGCTGACGCCCGACTATCAGGAGGGCAACATTCGGTTCCAGGCCGCTGCAGCAGGCAGCTACACCCTCATCTACGGCATCAGCGACGGCCCCAATACGGCGCGTGGCAGAATTCGGGTTGACGTCATCGACCCGAAAGCCGCTGAGCGCCAGCCCGTTGCCGAGGACGATCTGGGACTGCTGTCTGCAAACGGCTCCGTCGTGGTGAATGCTCTGGCCAATGACTACGACCCCGGAGGCGGGGTGCTGGTGATTCAGGGATATTCACTGGGGGACTCAAGCGGATTGAATGTGGAGGTGGTCCGGCACTCCCTGCTGCGAATTACTGCGCCCGCGGGGCTGAGCGGCCCGCAGACCTTCACCTACACCGTCAGCAATGGGCAGGCATCCACCACGGCCAAAGTGCAAGTGGTGCCGCAGGAGGCCCCCACCGCATCGCAGGGGCCCGTCACCGAGCCGGACGCCTCGACGGTACGGGCTGGGGATTTGGTGACGATTCCTGTGCTGTCGAACGACTATTCCCCCTCAGATCTCGACATCTCGCTCGCCCCCGAGCTCGATGTGCGTTCCGATCCAGCCCTCGGTGAGTTCTTCATCTCCGAGAACGCCATCCGGTTCCGCGCTGGTGCTGAGGTGGGCACAGCCGAGGCGATCTACACGGTCGTCGATGCCAACGGCGCTCGATCGTCAGCCACCGTCACCGTTGCGATTCGTGAGCTTGAGGAGCGCAACCAGGAGCCCGTCCCGAAACCCATTGAGGCTCGAACCTTCGCGGGGTCCTCTGTGAGAATCAATGTGCCTCTGGACGGCATCGATCCCAATGGCGACTCGGTGACGCTGGTCGGATCGGGGGACAGGGTTCCGCAGCATGGGGCCGTGTCGATCGAAGGCAACCACATCGTCTATCAGGCATCCCAGAATGCGACGGGAACCGATGTCTTCACCTATCGGGTCCAAGACCGTTTCGGCGCCGAGGGCGTGGGGACCGTGCGCGTCGGTGTGGCTCCTGCCCCCACCACGAATCAACTTCCCGTGGCGGTGGCCGACGAGGTGTCGGCGCGGCCATCCACCAGGTTGGAGATTCCCGCTACGAAGAACGACATTGATCCGGATGGCGACCAGATCTCGATCATCAAGGAATCGGTGCGTCCCGCGGACTCCAGCTGGGAACCGCAGGTTGAGGTCAAGGGGCAGAGAATCGTGGTGGTGACCCCGGCGCAGGAGGGCACCTATCAGCTGCTCTACTCGATCAGCGACGGACGTGGCACCTCCGTGCAGGGCGCGGTCACGGTGACTGTCGACAAGAACGTGCCGCCCGTCGCACCACAGGCTCGCGACGATGTGGTTCAGGCCTCTGCCATCAGCGGAGTCGACACCGTGGACGTCCCAGTCCTGGAGAACGACTCTGACTCCGATGGCGTGGTCTCCGATATGAAGGTGGATGTCGAGGGGCCTGCGACGGTCCGCAACGGGGTCGTCACCGTTCCGGTACGTGAGGATCGCCAGATCATTCTGTACACCGTCACGGACGCCGACGGCCTCAGTGCCCGGGCCGCCATCGTGGTTCCGGGACGGGAGAACCCGCCTCAGCTCAACGCCGACAAGGGACCCGCCCGAGTCACGGCGGGGGAGACTCTGACCATCGACATCCCCGAATGGGTGTTGACGAGACCAGGCCGCGAGGCCAAGCTGACCAGCGTCGACTCAGTGGTTGCAGGTCCGGGAGGGGACTCCAAGGCCGGTGACGGCGGTGTGCAGGTGGTGGACGGCAGGACCCTGAACTTCACTCCGGACATAGGCTTCTCGGGTGTCACCACCGTCTCCTTCGAGGTGACCGACGGGCAGAGTATTGACGACCCCAGCGGCAAGACCGCCCGGATCAATTTGACCGTCCAGGTGATCTCCTCCGGGAAACAGCCACCCCAGGTCAGGCCGAACCAGCTGCGCGTCGCCCCCGGTGAGCCATCCCAGACCGTGTCGCTGGCTGCGATGGTCGATGACCCCGATCCCGGTGACAAGGAGCGGATGACCTTCGAGCTGACGGGGACGGAGGGGCCGGTGCAGGCCTCCGTCTCAGGGCAGGAGCTATCCCTGGCGGCTGCCGATGGGGCGGCGGTCGGTTCCACCGCGACGGTGAACGTCTCAGTGCATGACGGCAGCACCGACCCGGTGACCATGACCATCCCTGTCGCGGTCATCTCCTCCACGCGGCCGCTGATGACTGTCCCAGAGATCACGGAGAAAGACGCGCGCATCGGGACTCCTGTGTCCTTCAATCTGGCCGAGATCGTCACCAACCCCTTCGCCGATGTCGGCGGCGAGATCTCCCTGGTGGGGAGCCCGGACGTTCGGGGAGCGGCCACCGCCTCCGCCGAGGGCTCAGTGATCACTGTCACTCCGACGGAACCCGACGCCTCGGACACGGCTCCCGAGGACATCACGGTGACCTACAGGGTCGCTGACGCCACGAAGGACCCGCAGCGCGAGAAAACAGGTGTGATCCGCCTGGTGGTCAAGAACCCGCCGGTGGCTCCGGCGAACGTCAGCGCGCAGTACCTCAAGTCTCAGACTGCCCGTGTGTCGTGGACCCATGCGAGCTGGAGGGGTGGGACCCCGAGGGGATACCTCGTCTCCTGGCCCGGGGGAAGTCAGGAGTGTGGGCTCCAGACCACCTGCGACGTCTCGGGCCTGCCGAATGGCGGCCGGTACAGCTTCACGGTGAAGGCTCTGGTCAGTGAGTCAGACCTGAACTCTCGCAGCCCCCAGTCGGAACCGAGCAATGAGATCCTCGTGGATGTGCTGCCCGACACTCCAGCGGCGCCGACAGCCGTCGCCGGTGACCAGCGGGTCGCTCTGACCTGGAATGCGGGGACGGTTCCGAGCGGCGGCTCCCCTGTGACTCGGTACACCGTCACGAAGTACCCGGGCGGGGAGCAGCAGGACACCACCGGCACCAGCCTCACATGGTCGGGGCTCAGCAATGGCCAGGCTTACACCTTCACCGTGTCCGTCCACAACCGGCTGACCGACAGCGACAGCAAAGTCTCCCCACCCGTCAGCCCAGCCTCGCAGCCCGTCACCCCCGCCGGTGCGCCCGGCAACCTGAGCGCTCCGTCGGTGTCGATGATCGGCACGGGGGACGGCAGTCAACTGGCCGCGCGGATCAGCTGGGCCCAGCCTGGCGCATCGAACGGTGACACCCACTACCGCTACATCGTCACGGACAACAGCGGCCGCGAGGTCTGCAGCGAGCGCAGTGAGACCTCCTGCGAGATCTCCCTGACCCCCTCCACGGAGGAGGTGACCTTCTCCGTCAAGGCCACCAACTCCTCTGGACTGTGGTCGGCGCCCTCGCCGCACTCCGAGCCCGTCCGGGCCTTCCAGCCACCCTCGGCCCCCACCGGATTCGAGGTCACCCCGACTGGCAAGGGCACCGAGGTGAAGCTGAATGTCTGGGGGGCCTCCGGGAATGGTCTCCGGGAGGATGAGATCTCCTACCGCTGGAGTGCCGGGGGCGACGGCGGCACGGTGAGCGCTGGGGAGCACGTCATCACCAGCTCGGCTTTCGCGTTGGGACAGCCCGTGACGGTGCGGGTCACCGCCATCGCGACGGTGAAGGGGCAGACCTCCGAAGGCGGCTCCAAGACTGCGACGGTGACGGCATACGCTCCACCACAGGCTCCGACCGTCAGCGCTGAAGGCGGGGAGCAGGTCACTTTCAAATGGGACATCAGCTCTCCCAGCAACGGCGCCAAGGTGACGCAGGTGCGGTTGAAGATCAACGGCGATACTGAGGAGGTCGGCAACCCGTCAGGCAGCCGGACTGTCGGTGAGCCGGGCCAACGGTATTGTCTGAGCGCCCAAGCACAGAATGAGCACGGAGACTGGGGCCCTTGGTCTCAGGAGGCATGCGCCAACACGACGAAGCCTGAACCTGAGAAGCACGCCACACTCGAATGGCAGGCTAAGAGATGCGCCCAGGGCCCGTGGTGCGAGTACGAGTTCAGGATCACACTTGATCAGTGGCCCGCAGATCAGGATGTCAAATGCAAGCTTCCCTACCTGCGTAGGAAGAGGGGGGACGATGCGGTCAAGGTTGAGCTTGAGACCTCAAGCTCGGGCAAGGCACGTAAGGACTTCGAGGCGTGGGCCCACGCTGATGACATCTCTTCCTCAGTGGGCAGTAGAGACATCACCGCTCAATGTGAGAAACACTGACACGCACCCGCGGAAGAAATGAAAAGGTGACTGGAACGATATGACGATGACCCCGGAACAGGCTGCTTTCTTTGCGGATACCTTCGCGCGGCTGACCGACAATGTCGGCCAGGCCTTGCTGGGGAAGGGCCCGGTCATCCAGCTGGCGCTGACCTGCATGCTGTCGGAGGGGCACCTCCTGTTGGAGGACGCCCCGGGAACCGGCAAGACTGCGATGGCCAGGGCCATCGCGGCCTCGGTGCACGGCAGCCACAACCGCATCCAGTTCACCCCCGACCTGCTGCCCTCTGACATCACGGGCATCACCATGTACGACCAGGCGACCTCACGCTGGACCTTCCACCACGGGCCGGTGTTCAGCTCCATCGTGCTGGCCGACGAGATCAACCGGGCCTCACCCAAGACGCAGTCCGCACTCCTGGAGGTCATGGAGGAGGCTCACGTGACGGTGGATGGCCAGCGTTACCCGACAGAGCGGCCGTTCATGGTGATAGCCACCCAGAACCCCATCGAACAGGCTGGTACGTACAAACTCCCGGAGGCGCAGCTGGACAGGTTCCTCATGAAGACATCCGTCGGCTATCCGGAGACTGATGCGGCGGTCCAGGTGCTCGCTGGCTCCTCCCAGCCGGACCGCTCCAAGCGGCTCTCGCCTGTCCTGGCTCAGCAGGCCGTTGCCGAGATGATCGACTCTGTCAAGGACAACTACATCGACCAGTCTGTGCTGCTCTACATCCAGCGTCTCGTCGAGGCGACTCGGAACGACAACGACACCGCATTGGGCGTCTCCACGCGAGGCGCCATCGCGATGGTCCGAGCAGCCCGGGTGTGGGCGGCCGCCCATGGGCGCCACTATGTGCTGCCCGACGATGTCAAGGAGTTGGCTGTCCCCGTGTGGACGCATCGCCTGATTCTGTCTCCCGAGGCCGAGTTCTCCGGGGTGAGCGCCACCGATGTGATAGCGCGTGTCCTGGCCTCGGTGGAGGCGCCGACCAGTCGGATGAACGCCTGACAGACGTGTCCGATTCCCCGCAGCGCACGCGCCTTAGCGCCCGCGAGCCGCATTCCAGGGCAGAGCCTCGGCTGACGACCGTCACCCCGCTCGGTTGGGTTCTGATTGTCGGCCTGGTGGTCACGGCCATTCCGGGATGGTTTCTTGGATGGCTGGAGTTCCGAGCCCTGTCGGTGATGTGTGCGACGGCCTTGGTGATTGCGATGCTGGCGATTCTGGGACGGCGTGAGCACGAGGTGGTCTTCCACCTGGAGAGGCCGCGTGTCCAGGTGGGGGATACTGCCGCCGGCGCTGTCCTGGTGCGTGCCGCAGGTGATCGGGCCACGGGCTCGGTGGCCCTGGAGTTTCCGGTTAGTGGTGAGGTGGCGAACTTCCGGGTTCCGCCGCTCGCGGTCGGTCAGGTGCATGAGGAGCCCTTCACCATCCCTGCCAGCCGCCGGGGGGTGATCGAGATGGGGCCGGTGCGCTCCGTGCAGACAGATCCGCTGGTGCTCGTCAGTCGTCAGAAGCTGCTCTCTGATGCCTGCGAGCTCTTTGTGCATCCGCGGATCCTGCCTCTGGAGGCGGGGGCGGTTGGCTTCCTGCGTGATGTGGAGGGCGTCGCGACTCAGAATCTGTCCTCCTCCGATGTGTCCTTCCATGCGCTGCGGGAGTATGTTCCAGGTGATGATCGACGCTCGGTGCACTGGCGCACCACTGCGCGAACCGGGCAGCTCATGGTGCGGCAGTTCGAGGAGACGATGCGGGCCCACCTTCTGATTCTGCTCTCGACGGACAACAGCGACTACGAGAGCGAGGAGGACTTCGAGCTGGCGGTCTCAGTCGCAGGGTCTCTCGGGGTCTCGGCGCTGCGTGACGACCGCCAGGTCACGGTGTGCACATCCACGGAGCAGCTGTTCTTCCCTGGTCCCATCGGCCTGTTGGACAGGCTGTCTGGTGTGGAGCTTGGTGATGAGGGCCGTGACCTGCGGAGCCTCGCCATCACGTATGGGTCAAATCCCGGAGTTTCAGTGGCGGCCTTTGTCACGGGGTCGACGGCGCCCGCCACACTGCGCGCCGCACAACTGGCTCTTCCTCCGGGGATCTTCCCATTTGCGGTGCGTTGCGGGCCGACGGCAGAGCTTGCGCGTCGCAGGGTGGGGGATTTGATTATCCTGGACCTGACGAGCCTGGATGATCTCCGCCCTGCAGTCAGGAGCCTCGTGTGAACCGGACGCCTGCGTTTTCGCTGCCCCGCGTCTTGGGTGCCTGCTTGCTGCTGCTGCCGGGATGTGTGGCCTTCCAGTCAGTTTTCGGAGGGCTGAGGGGATATCTGCCGTCGCTGTTGGGCGTGGCCCTCGGTGCGCTGATCGCGTTGGTTGCCGTCCGGTTCCGGTGGAGCCCGGCCCTGTGGTTTGCTGCGTTCCTCGCGGCCTATCTGCTGGTGGGTGGGCCGCTCGTCATCCCGGAGACCACGGCCTTCGGCGTCCTTCCGACGCTCGCGACCATCAGCAGGCTGGGGCAGCTGACCTTTCAGGGCTGGTATGACATCATCACAGTCGCCACCCCTGCCGGCGACCTTTCGGGGCCGCAGGCGGTGCCGTTCTTCGCCGGGTTGGTTTTCGGGATGGCCACCATCGGGGTGGTGCGGCTCACGCGGGGCGTGGTGTGGCCAGCGGTGCTGGCGGTGGTGTGGCTTGCGCTCGGCGTTGCCTTCGGTGCGGACAGCGCCCCTGCTGCGAGTTGGCTGGGCGTGGGTCTTGGGGTGGGGATCCTGGGGTGGAGCACCGCTCACCGACTGAGTCGCATGGGCGCGGCGAACGCGGCCTTTCTGGTGCGGAAACCGAGCGGCTTGTCCCATCGGGCTTGGCAGGCGCTCGCCGCGGCTGCGGTGATGGTGTTTGCCGCCGTCGCCGGGCTCGGGGTCAATGCGGCGACGGGAACAGGCAGCCGTCTTGTGCTGCGAGACATCGTGAGCCCGCCCCTGAACTTGGCGGAGTATGCCAGCCCACTGACCCGCTACCGGCTCTACGAGCTCAACCTTAAAGAGGAGGTGCTCTTCACAGTCACCGGCATGCCGGCGGGTGGGAGGCTCCGGCTGGCGGTCATGGACCGTTGGGACGGGGTGGTGTTCAACGTGTCCCAAGATAGCCGCGAGTATCTGCAGGTTGGGCGTGAGATGCCCTGGCAGCCCGTTGGGGAGCACGTCAGATCGGTTGTGCGGTCGGAGTTGTACGACGACGTCTGGGTGCCCTCGTTCGGGGAGCCGGCGCGGATCGAGTTCTCAGGGGAGAGGGCCACCCAGCAGGGCAGTGGGCTGTATTTCAACCGCGGCACGCACCAGGCCATGACCACTGCTCGGTTCGATCGTGGCAGCTCGGTGGCGCTCGACGCCGTGCCCCTGATTCCGCTCACAGGGGAGGAGCGGGCGGCGTTGAGGGGGAGGGCAGCCGGGGAGGCTCCATTGGCCCAGGTGACGCGCGTCCCAGAGGTGCTGGCCAAGAACGCCGCGGAGTGGACGGAGGGGGCTGCCAGCGCCTACGAAGAGCTGGAGATGCTTGAACAGCGGTTGCATACGGAGGGCTATTACTCAGATGGCTCGGACAACCGTTCCCGGGCCGGCCACACCGCTGAGCGGCTGGCCTATATGTTCAACCAGACCCAATGGGTCGGCGATGATGAGCAGTATGCGACAGCCATGGCCTTGATGGCGACGCAGCGGGGGATTCCTGCTCGTGTGGTGATGGGGTTCTCCCCCGGGCCGGATGCCGACATCGACGGTGCGTGGCAGGTCCGGGGCACGGAGTCCCATGTCTGGGTGGAGGCCTACCTGGAGGGAGCCGGATGGGTCAGCTTCGATCCGACGCCTGATCGTGACAGAGTCCCGGACAACGAGCAGCCGCAACCGAAGCCGAAGCCGAAGCCGCGTGTCGACACGCCACCGAACCCACCCGAGCACATTGAGGATGACTCGGTGACGGCCGAGGAGGAGGACGTCGACATTGACGACCCGGAGAACGAGGACTCCGGGATTGCGGCGGTCCTGATCGTCGTTGGGGCTGTCGGCGGTGGCCTGACCGTTCTGATGCTGCCGTTTATGGTGATTGCCGCATTGAAGTCCCGCCGGGCGTTGCTCCGCCGCAAGCGGGGCGATGTCGCTGATCAGCTTGCCGGGGCCTGGAGCGAAGTGGTGGATCGGGCGAGGGACCTGGGGTTCCAGGTCACCGCGGATCACACGCGCCGCGAATCTGCAGAGCAACTGCAGAAAGCTCATCCTGAAATGCCGATTCAATCAGTTGCCGCGCAGATCGACTCGTCGATTTTCGGGCCTGAAAAGCCCACTGAGTCCTTGAAGGAAAACGTTTGGCAACAGGCCGCGAAGCTCAAAAGTTCACTTTTGGCCAGTCGGCCTTGGTACGCTCGGCCAGCGGCAGTGTTTTCCCTGAGGTCGTTCCGCCGGTCGAGGACTGAGGCGGCGGGGGGCTCCAGAAAGAGGCCAGCTGACAGCCGGACCGGTCATCAGGGAGAACCGAGGAACTGAGGAGATGAAGATGCGTAGGCAGATCGGAGCGACAACGGCGATGCCTGTACCAGCGGGGCCCCGTATCCGTGGCCACCTGGTGCTGATGATCGCCCTGTTGCTCCCGCTGCTGTTGGGCTATGGCGGGAGCCTCCTGGTGCCCAATTCGGTGCTGGGGGTGATCCTGCTCGTCGCTGGATGTCTGGTGACCTTGGCCTTCGTGGCGTGGTTCGTGTTCGTCGCACTGAGGGAGTCAACCTCCCTGGGCGGCAAGTGGTTTGGCTACCGGCTGGTTGACAGCCGCACGGGACAGCCGAACGGGGGTCAGGTGCTGACCAAGTACCTGGTGCAGTTCGGCTTTGAGCTGGTGACGTTGGGGTTTGGTGCGATCTCGTATTACTTCACCTATCAGGACGGCAGCCATTGGATCGACCGGTCCTTCAATATCCTTGCCCTGCAGGCTGAGGAGGAAGAGGCCGACGTGCAGGTTGGCGACGCCGCCGCAACCCCGGTGCCGAGGCCCGCGGCCTCGACGCCATTCAGCTCCCCGCAAGGCCAGGCGTTCAATCCGCTGCCGCAGCGTGGATTGCCGCCCTCCGCTGACTCTCCGCAGCGTCAGACGCCATCCCCCGGATTCTCCGCGCCGCAACCCTCCGGATTTGCGACGGTGTCTCCTGCGGTCCCCTCGCCGGTGCAGTCCCCCCCACAGCCGCGGTTCGGTCGGCCAGCCACCCCATCGCCGCCGCAGAGCGCTCCTGAGATCCCCTCTCCGGACTCGGCATCGGCAATGAACATCTTCCAGCCGAGCCCGTCGGGCAGTGTCCCTGAACCGCCCGAGCGTCCGCAGTCACCCATTGAAAGATCCGCGCCGCAGCCGTCGCCGTTCAGTCCGCCGTCGGCCATTCCTCGTCCGACGGTCTTCCCGGCGCCCGTCTCCCCAGTGCCGGAGGGATCGCAGCCCAGCCATGCCTGGGCCACTTCGCCGAATGCGCCGGTCTTTCCGCCGGTGGCGCACATTCCGGCCAGGGCCACGGACTATGGGTCAGCCGATGACATTTCTGTCAAGCCTGCGCATGCTGCACGGGCCCTGAAGGAGGACTCCTCTCAGCTGGAGGATGCGACAGTGGCTGAGATCACTGGAGCCAGTTCGCTGACCGCCGTACCTGCAGTGGTCCTTGATGATGGGCAACGCATCACTGTGGATGGTCCTCTCGTCCTCGGACGCAACCCGCTTGTCCCCGATGCCTACCCCAATGCCCGCTCCGTTCAGGTCATGGATGAGACGATGCGACTGTCCAAGACCCACCTGGTGCTGTACCGGGAGGAACGCCGAGTCTATGTGGTGGACATCGGCGCCACGAACGGCGTCTACGCAGAGGTCAACGGGGAACGCGCACGCCTGTTGGCCCGCGATCCCCGCGAGCTTCGCCAGGATGACCTGATCCACTTCGGTGGTCGCACCCTCAGGCTGGCACCCTGATCAGTCCCGGACAGGGTGGTGATCTGGTGGATGTCTCACGTGAGGTTTCCTGGACTCCGGGGGAACACATTGCCTTCGCCTGGCCTGATGGCTTTGCCCTGATTGCATCACATGTGGGGATGGTGCTCGCCGAGCAGCTGATGTTGCTGCTGCGAGAACGCTCCGAGCTTGGGGGCTTCGTGCGCGCCTTGGCCCAGGGCAGTGGGACCGGCCTGCTGGAGCTGCCCTCGTTCGCGGTGGCGATCCGCGATGGTGAACGCTGGCATCTGGCCGTCAGGAATGAGTTCACGATGACCTTCCTGCGCTCTCAGGCGGTGGAGCGGATCACCGGAGCCGGCGTCGCCACTTGGGAGGAGCGAGTGCTGCCCGGGATCAGGGCTTTGAGGATCGGATGGCCGTCGCAGGACGCCAAACCCTACGAGGGAGGCCTGGTGTCAGCCTCTGGCATCGGGTTCGGGCATTTCCAATACAGCGATCTTCCTGCGCAGCCACAGCGGCTGCTTGTGGAGCAGACCCCAGAGCCCGAACCCGAAACTGACTATCTGGGGGGCGACACCGTGGACGACGAGGTGTCACCTGCCCCTCAGTACAACAGTTTTGTACGGGTCCCTGCGAAGTTCTGCGGGAACAGACACCCCAACCCGCCAGATCGCACCCGATGCTTCATCTGCAACGACTCGGTGAGCGGACCAGTCCAGCAGACGCGGCGCCCTCAGCTGGGATGGCTGCGTGCGCCGCACAATGAGCCCCTCCCGCTGCACGGCCCGGTCATCGTGGGGCGCCATCCCAAGGCTGGGGCTCTTTCCCTTGGGGAGTCACCAGAGCTTCTGACCTTGTCATACCGGCATGTCTCAGGCAATCACCTGGCGATTCTGTTGGACGGATGGCGGGTTCTCGCCCAGGATCTGCAGAGCACCAACGGCACGTGTCTGCGTCGTAGAGCGAAACTACCAGTGCGCTTGCCGCGTCATCCTATTACGCTGCTCCCTGGGGACGTGATTGATCTGGGTCACGACCTGCTCTTACATCTTGATCGGATTCCTTGATGGCACAGCGAACGACGCCCCCGGACATTCCGGGGTTCACCTACATCGAGTGGCTCGGTGGTGGGGGTTTCGCTGATGTCTTCCGGTACCGGGATTCGCTGGGGCGGGGTGTTGCCGTCAAAGTGCTGCACCAGACCGTGAACGAGACAGCCTTTAACGCCTTCGCAGCCGAGGCGGTGCTGATGGCCCGCCTGTCGGGGCATCCGAACATCGTCACCATCCACAGCTCCGGACTGTCAGCCGATGGCAGGCCGTTCCTGGTGATGGAGGAGTGCTCCACCGCTCACCTGGGCACTCGGGTGTCGAATGGGGTATTGGCCACCACTTTGGCCATGGAGTACACCGTCCAGCTTGCAGGCGCTGTCGAGACCGTGCACCGCCAGGACATCCTCCACCGTGACATCAAGCCCGCCAACATTCTCTTCACCGGATTCCAGCGGCCTGCGCTGACCGACTTCGGGATCTCCGCATCCCAGGACTATTCCGCCAACTCCAACGCGCTCAGCCCGCTCTGGGCGCCCTCGGAGATGCATCCCGACTCTCCGTTGGAGACTGGTCCATGGAGCGACGTCTTCTCCCTCGCAGCGACGATGTGGGCGATGCTCGTCGGGCGCAGCCCTCTGGCGGTGCCCGGCGGTGACAACGAGCGCCATACCCTCAGGGAGCGGGCCCGAACTTTCGTGGCACCACGGACGGGGCGCCCTGATGTGCCCGACATGCTGGAGCAGGTGCTCAGCACCGCGATGGCCGCCCATCCTGCCCGTCGCTACAGCTCTGCGTTGGAGTTCGCCCGCGCTATCCAGGCGGTTCAGGGGTCCATGGGGGTTCCTGTCACCCCCGTCGACGTGCTGACCGAGTCCGAAGACCACACCGCCTATGGGACCTCTCATCGTGACCCCAGCTCCGCCGACTCCGGCTGGCTGCTGGGTGACTCCGGATCCATGCTGACATCCGGCTACACCATGGGCATGTCGTCACTGACCGGTGGCTACACCTTCCATGACCCCCTGAGTCCCGCATTCGACCCCACGCCACCGGGGGTTTCCACTGGGGCTCCGGGGCCTGGCGTCCTGCTGCGTGGCCAGGGATTTGCGCAGGCCGGGCTGCGTCACGTGGAGGGTCTGCCGGTTCCCACCCCGAAAAGCCCGGAGGCTGATCCGGCGGGTGCTGAGGAGGCCGAGCAGCGGAAGAGAGCCAGAAGGCATCGGGGCATCCTGCTCGCCGGCACTCTGGTCATCGCGGCGGCGGTCACCATGGGTGTGCTGTTCTTCAACGGCGCCTTCGGCCCCACCAAAGAGGAGACGACATCGCCAGATCGGGGGACGAAGACGGTTCCCGCCGTGGTCAATCCCGAGGGAAAGGTGACCGGGCAGCAGGTCGAGTTCACCTGGACCAACCCGGATCCCCAGCCGGCTGACTCCTATCTCGTCGAGGTGGTGGGCGCTGCGGAGCAGAAGACCCAGACGGTCACCGACGCCGGCACGATCGTTCCATTGCAGGAGGAGGGCGAGACCTGCATCCGGATCCAGCTGCGCCGAGCCCGAGGCCATGTCTCCCAGCCCGTCACAGCCTGCGCAGGTGGTTCCTAGTGCCGCATGTCGTTGTTTCGTCGGGTGCTTCTCGATCCCGGATGCGGTGCCTCATATCTTCACCTCGCTCACGGCACGTCCAGTGGCGTTTCGTTCGGCTGCCGTGGCACAGCATCCGCTCCGGAACTGCTTCTCACCGACGTCCGACCTAGCGTCGGGCCTGCTCGCTTCGTTGCGCGGCGACGCCGATGACATACAGCAGGCCGAGGACAGTCACCGGCCACCAGGGGGGCAGCAGCGCGGTTTTCAGCAGATCCCAGGTGCTGCAGGAATGCCCTTGGGGGCACAGCCATGTTCCTGTCCACGGCAGGAGCGTCTGTTCGCCGGTCAGAATGGGGTACAGCAAGCCGGCAACCAACCCCGCCATACTGAGAAATACCGGTATGGGGAAATGGAACTTGGGATGTCCCAGAACCAGCCAGTACATCGTGAAGGCTGGGAGGACCCACCATGCGTAGGCCGTGCCCGCCGTGAGGATCACGGGAGGCCAGTGGGGGATTGCCTGCTGCATCCTGAGCAGGAGCACTGCGTGGCCGATGCCCAGCGCCAACCCCGGCAGCGCAATGGTGAACCAGAGCATGGCGAGCTTCCTGGCCCGCGGCACGCTCTCCGCTGCTGAGTCAGCCGGTGCTGCTGTCACCGTGATCCCATAGGCCAGCATCAGCAGGCATCCCAGGGCTGGAGGGACTGTGGCCCCCAGAAAGCTGTAGAAAAGCTGTGGCTGGTCTGCTGCGGAGACCAGCAGGGCACCGAGCCCAAGATCACCCGTGGCCAAGAGCCCACTGCACAGAGCCAGGGCCTGGAGGCTGTTCGCCGCACCTGAGTTGAATCTGGGGTGTGCGCTGAAGAATCCCACCAGGGCTGTGACGATCACCGTGGAGGTGAGTTGACTGGCGGGATAGAGCCACCACCACCCTGGGTTGAGCCCAGGCAACGTCTCATACAGCATGCGGCCCCAAAGCGCCCACAGCATCGTGAACGTCAACCCGACGCCCAGCGTGATCAGGGTGCTCAGCCAACGACGGGCCAGCAGCGCCTCAGGGGACTCCGCCTGCGGCGTGAGGAGCTCCAGATGCTCCTGCAACAGCTTCTCCCCGGAGGACTCGACTGCCGCGATGAGCGCAATCGCCCGGGTGGGGGTGGACGTGCTGCGGTTGGCTAAATCGGCCACCCAGGGAATCTCCATCAGGTGGGGGTGGCGCTCACCCACTGTCAGGAACTCGGTGCGCAGCGCGTTCTGGAGCGACGGCTCAAGCGCCAGCCGCCAGGTGAACAGCAGAGCGGCGCGTGTGATGTCGTTGCGTTCCTGCGCGATGTGCTCCGGCAAGGCTGCCAAGGTCTCCTCCAGCAGTTCGCGCCAACGTTTCGCCAGAACCTCAAGTCCGGGTTCGTCGATCAGCCTGCCGAATGCTGCCAGAGCATCGCCGGGGAAGAGCGTCTCCAATAGTCTGGGATGTGACTCCACTTGGGCCAGCCCATGTGGTCCGGAGAGATCCAGGCCGCCCAGGATGACCTTCCCGTCGTCAGCCAGTGCCGTCGCGACCAGGGACGTCGCAGCTTCCTGGGACATGGTATGTGCCTGCGAGGCTGCCTCTAAGACGGCCTGCCGCCGTGGCCCCTGCTCTGCCCACTGCACGAGCTCCTCCAGCCTGCCTGCCAGAAGTTTGGGTCCGCCCTCGCGCAACAGCGCGGCCGCATCCGCTTCGGTGGTCGCCTCCCGCCTGCCGAAGTCGAAAGCCATCCGTCTGCCGCGTCTCGGTACTTCCCCCATCTCGGTGTCCCTGTCGTCTGGTCGTTGTTCTACCCTCCCCAGGCCATCCTTGCAGCCCAGGCAAGAATCCACACACGGCAAGGCATAATCCATGCATGAGGCTGGTTCCCGTCCCTGAGCATCCTGGGGCCTTTCGTGTGCAGTTCGGCGACGCCTCACAGTCCTGGGTGGATCCGGTCCGCCCGGATCTGCTGCTCTTCGAATACGTGACGCACATCTCGTTGCTGTTCGACAATCTGCTGGGCGCCACCCCATCTGAGCAGCGTCTCAGGGTCGTGCACATCGGCGGTGCGGGCATGACCATACCGCGGTGGATCGCGTGGCGTCGTCCCGGGACCGCCCAGATTGTCTGCGAGCCTGATGCGGAGCTGACGCAGGAGGTGCGCAGAAAGTTGCCCCTGCCCCCACGCAGCGGCATCAAGGTTCGTGATGTCGATGGCCGTCAGGGAGTGAGGGCCATGCCCTCCGACTACGCGGACCTCGTGGTGGTCGACGCCTTCGCCGGGTCGCAGGTGCCCGGGGAACTGGTGACCTCTGAGTTCCTCGATGATCTGGTGCGGATCGGACGGGGCAGGCGCGTGGTGGTCTTCAATGTGACTGACACTTCGCCCTTCCGGTGGAGCAAACGTGTGGCGGCTGGGATGGAGCAACGGTGGGGTGGGCTGCTGGTGGGGGCTGAACCTGCGGTGCTGAAGGGGCGGAGATTCGGAAATGTGCTGCTGACAGCTTACGAGGGGCAGGCTCAGCTGGCTGATCTGAGGCGGGCCACCGCGTCCCAGCCTTACCCGTACCGATGGCTGGCAGGACGGGAGGCCACAGGCTGGCTTGGTGGGGCATCCCCTTTCACCGATGCCGACACCGTCCCGTCCCCACCCCCCTCCGGGAGCAAACTGTGGTTCTCCTGATGCAACAATTGAGTCCATGCATGACCAGCCGCCACGTCGCCGGAGAGGGCTGAGGATCGCAGCCCTCATCACCTCCGGGTTCATCCTATTGGGGGCTGCCGGGTATGCGGGATGGGAGTTTCTTGGCACAGCTGCAGCAGCCGCCACACGAACTGGTGAACAGGTTTCGGACCTGCGGGCTCAGTGGCAGACCTTCCCACCAGCCCCTGAGAGACGCGGCCGGTCGCCACAGGCGATAGCCAACCCCGCCATCGGTCAGGCCCATTGGCTGATGCGGATTCCTGGCCTGTGGGGTGATGTGGACTTCCCAGTTGTGGCTGGGGTTGACGGAGTTGATCTGACCGGAAGTGTCGGCTGGTATCCCGGGACCTCCCAACCAGGGCAGCTCGGCAACTTTGGGGTCACCGGACACTGCCTGACCCGCGGTGAACCCTTCCGGAGGCTGCGGGAGCTGCCGGCGGGGGCTCAGGTGGCTGTCGAGACCCATGACGCCATCTTCACCTACGAGCTCATCTCCTCGGCAGCCGACTTGACTGTTCAGGATGACGACTCCTGGGTGCTTGCCCCGGTGCCAGGGCGTCCCGACGAGTCTCCGAGCCAGGCTGTCATCACCTTGACGACATGCGAGGACCTGTATCCGACGCCGGACCGCTCGGTCGCGTTCGGCATCCTGAGGACGACGGAGCTGAAATGACAGATCGTGAACAGCTGATTGAGGCCGTGCGCACCCTGGCGGTTGTGCGTGGCAGAGTGACCCTGGCCTCTGGGAGGGAGGCCGACTACTACGTCGACATGCGGCGCGTCACCCTTGATGGACAGGCCGCGCCGCTGGTCGGTCGGGTCATGAACGACCTCGTCGCAGATCTTGATTTTGATGCGGTTGGCGGCCTCACCCTCGGTGCTGACCCGGTTGCGACCGCCATGCTCCATGCTCGCGCGGCGGTCGGCGATCGGCTGGATGCATTCGTGGTTCGGAAGGAGGCCAAGGCTCATGGGCTGCAACGCCGCATTGAGGGCACGGAGGTTGCCGGTCGCCGGGTCCTGGTGGTTGAGGACACCTCCACGACGGGGGGCTCCGCGCTCACAGCAGTCCAGGCGGTGCGGGAGGCAGGCGGGGAGGTGGCCGCAGTTGCCGTGGTTGTGGACCGGGACACGGGTGCCGCAGAACGGGTCGCGGAGGCTGGGCTTGAATACCGCTTTGCCCTGGGCTTGGGCGACCTGCGCCTCTGAGAGGGTACCGTTGACTTCAGGCCCACAGCTGGAGGAGTGTGTTTGATGAATATCCTTTTTGTCGTTCTCATCGTGGTGTTGATCTTCTTGGTGGTGCTCGTAGGCTGGGGGATCGCCTCATACAACGGTTTCGTCAGAGGACGCAATCTGATCCAGGAGTCCTGGCGTCAGATCGATGTCGAGCTGAATCGGCGGTATGACCTGATTCCCAACCTGATTGAGACCGTGCGTGGGGCAGCAGCCCATGAACGTCAGAGCCTTGAGAGCATCGTGTCCCTGCGCAACCAGGCCATGTCGCTGGCGAACCAGTCGGGTGGCACCCCCTCCGAGCAGCGGGCGGACGTGGAGTCTCAGCTCAGCAATGCTGTGCGTGGCCTGATGGTCTCCGTCGAGGCCTACCCCACGCTCCAGGCCAACGAGAACTTCCGGGAGCTGCAGAGCGCCCTGTCGGACACAGAGGACCGGATCGCGGCCAGCCGGCGTTTCTACAATGCCAACGTGCGCAGCTACAACACACGCATCGAAAGCGTGCCCAGCAATATCGTGGCCGGCATGGGGAGGTTCGAGCGAGCCACCTACTTCGAGGTGAACGACGCGGTTGTCCGCCAGCCCCCCACGGTGAACTTCGGAGGCTGAGAGGACGAATCGAGTTCGGCTTGGGGCTGCACACCGGCTACCGTTGTTCTGTCCCCAAGCTGAGGAGCCAGATTGTCAACCCCGCAGCGCGCCGTCCGGCGCTTTGATCCGATAACCGCCATAGCCAACCTCTTTAGGGGAACTCTCATCGGGCTAGCCGAGTTGGTGCCTGGTGTCTCCGGCGGAACCATCGCCCTGATCTCAGGCATCTACGAGCCGCTGATCAATTCTGCCGATCATGTGGTCACCGCCATCAAGCACCTGGTCACCGGGAAGTTCAGTGCAGCCAGGGCTGAGCTGGGGAAGGCGCAGTGGTCTGTCGTGATTCCCGCGCTCCTCGGCATGGCCCTGATCATCGTCACGATGGCCGGTGTCATGAAGAACTTCACCACTAACACCCCCCAGCTGGCCAACGCCCTGTTCTTCGGGATGGTGGTGGCCTCCGTTGCGGTTCCACTGGTGAGCATCAGGCGTCAGGACGTGGCAACTGGCGGCCAGCGCGCAGTCCTCGGTGCCGCGTTCTGCGTTGCCGCCGTCGGTGCCTTCCTGCTGACGGGATTGGGGAGCGGTGCTGTCATCAATGATCCGCCGTTGTGGATGGTCTTCGGGGCTGCCTCCGTGGCGATCTGCGCGCTGGTGCTGCCCGGCATCTCTGGGTCCTTCATGCTGGTGATGTTCGGTCTGTACGCTCCCACGCTGACGGCTGTCCACGATCGCAACCTGTTGTACCTCGTTGTCTTCGCTGCGGGCGCCGCGGTTGGCCTGGCGCTTTTCGTCAAGGGTCTCAACTGGCTGCTGGAGCACAGGCATGCCATCACCATGGCTGTGATTTCCGGTCTGCTGCTCGGCTCGCTGCGTGCCCTGTGGCCGTGGAATGCCGACGGCACGGCGATGGCTCCCAACGCCTCTTTGCCGGTTCTCCTCGGTCTGGCTTTGGCGGGCGCTGCGGTTGTGGCGGGCATCGTGTGGGCCGACCGGCGCCTGAACCGTCGGTGACCGACCCGCTGGATCCCACTGCGCCGACTGTCGGGGTGGGGCCTCACCCTGAGCCCTGGCCCGACGATGATCGATTTGATCCGGAGCTGCTGGAGGCAGGGGATCGACGCAATGTCATCGACCGTTTCCGCTACTGGAGGCTGGAGTCCATCGTCGCCGAGCTGGACCGGAGTCGCTCCGGGCTGCACATCGCGATCCAGAACTGGGAGCATGACTTCAACATCGGCTCCATGGTCCGCACTGCGAATGCCTTCAACGTGGGGGGTGTGCACATCGTCGGCAGGAGACGCTGGAATCGGCGGGGAGCCATGGTCACCGACCGCTACCTGCACGTCTGGCACCACGAGGATGAGGCCTCGCTGTTCTCGTGGCTGTCTGATTGTGGCATGGAGGCCATCGGGGTCGACAACTTGCCGGGATCAGTGCCCTTGGAGGGTGCGCAGCTGCCGTGGGATTGCTGCCTGGTCTTCGGTTCGGAGGGGCCTGGCCTCACCGATGCGATGGTGGCTGGGTGCTCACGACTGGTGGCCATCACTCAGCGTGGCTCCACCAGGTCTCTGAATGCCGGGGCTGCGGCAGCCATCGCCATGTACCACTGGAGTCTGCAGCATCCCTGACAGTGTTCACGAGTGTTGTGGTGTCGGGAGTGCATTGGTGGGGGCCGAGAAACACGCGACGAAATGACGGTGCGCGACACTAGCATGATCCCATGGATTCGGAGCGTTTCACCGTAGGCCTCACCCCGCTGTTCACTGCCTCCCGGATCTCGAAGCAGCGTTCTGCCCTCAGATTCCAGGTGATCCTGGCGGCCATCGTCGGGATGGTTCTCCTGGTGGCCTGGGTGGGGCCGCGGATCCTTCCCGACGGTCCGATGAGGCTGCTCACAGATGTGCTGCCGGACTGGAGCCTCCCGACGGCGGTAGTGGTTTGGGGTATCGGCACTGCTGGTCAGCTGGCAGTGACCGTGTGGTCGCTGACCCGGGCTAAGCGAGACCTGGCCTCGATCGGTCACGGTGAGGCCCTGCGCATTGATGCCGAGGGCATTGAGTTCCTCCACCCTAGGCGGGTTCAGGCCCGCTGGTCGGAGATCACGGGGCTGCGGATCTCCGGATCGGCCCTGGGATCCGGCCCTGAGCTCAAGATGGAGGTCGGCGGCCAGGTCGTGGCTCGGATCCCGATCAGCTTCCTCGACGCCATGCCCGCCGCCATCGATTCAGCGGTGGGGACCAGGTCCATGGGTCGGATCCGAGTCGACGTCTCAGCGATGGATCGCATGTTCTGAGAGCCTGGCCAGCGAAGCCTCCAGGAATTCCGTCGTCGACATAACCTGATACTCGGGAGTTGGCTCGCCAGGGGCGCGATAGGCTGGGGCTGTTCGAAAGTCTCAGCACCGAAAGAGGCATCATGCCAGTTGCAACTCCCGAGGTATACGCTTCCATGCTTGACAGGGCCAAGGAGGGCAAATTCGCCTATCCAGCCATCAATGTCAGCTCCTCGCAGACGCTGAACGCTGCCCTCCAGGGCTTCGCAGAGGCCGGTTCCGATGGCATCATCCAGGTTTCCACCGGTGGCGCCGAGTATTTCTCCGGTCCCACCATCAAAGACAAGGTGACGGGTGCCTCCGCCTTCGCTGCGTATGCGCAGGAGGTGGCAAAGAACTACCCGATCAATGTCGCCCTGCACACCGACCACTGCCCGAAGGACAAGCTGGACAGCTTCGTGCGGCCGCTGCTCGCCATCTCGGAGGAGCGGGTCAAGCGCGGTGAGCTTCCCCTGTTCCAGTCGCACATGTGGGACGGCTCGGCGGTTCCCATGGAGGAGAACCTCTCCATCGCCGATGAGCTGCTTGCGCGGTGCGCCAAGGCCAACATCGTCCTTGAGATCGAGGTCGGTGTCGTCGGTGGTGAAGAGGATGGCGTCAAGGCCGAGATCAACGAGAAGCTGTACACCACTGTTGAGGACGGCATGCGCACTGCGGAGGTTCTGGGGCTGGGGGAGAAGGGTCGTTACATCACCGCCCTCACCTTCGGCAACGTGCATGGCGTCTACAAGCCGGGCGCTGTGAAGCTCCGTCCCGAGGTGCTCAAGGAGATCCAGGATGCGGTCGGCGCCAAGTACGGCAAGGCCAGCCCCTTCGATCTGGTCTTCCACGGTGGCTCCGGGTCAACCCCACAGGAGATCTCCGATGCGGTTGACTACGGAGTCATCAAGATGAACATCGACACCGACACCCAGTACGCCTTCACCCGCCCCGTCGCAGACCACATGTTCCGCAACTACGACGGTGTTCTGAAGGTTGATGGCGAGGTCGGCAACAAGAAGCAGTACGATCCGCGTGCCTGGGGCAAGGCCGCTGAGGCGGGCATGGCCAAGCGCGTTGTTGAGGCCTGTGAGTATCTGCGTTCTGCAGGCACCCACGCCTGACAGCTGTCGTCAACGGGCAGTCACCTCTGGTGGCTGCCCGTTTTCTCTGTCTCGGGGCGGTTGCGCTGAGGTGTGTGACCAGTCGCAAGGCCTTAACTGGCGGTTTCTGCTCTGCCAGTAACGCTTTGATAACGCGCTTGACTCTTTCACAGCCCTGTGTGCTAGCGTTAACATTCCTGAGGGGGCGGCGACTGTGAAGTCGAAGCCCAGAGGGGCAGACACGAAGGAGTGCATGTGACGAACCTGCTTGAGTTGAAGAACATCAGCAAGACCTTCCCCGGCGTGAAGGCCCTGCAGAACGTCACCCTCGACCTGAGAGCGGGGGAGGTGCTGGGGCTCTGTGGTGAGAACGGTGCAGGCAAATCGACTCTGATGAAGATCCTCACAGGCATCTACACCGCAGACCCCGGAGGCGAGACCTGGCTGGAGGGCAGACAGGTTGAGGTGAGTGGCGTGGCCCACGCCCGCGAACTGGGGCTGTCCATCATTCACCAGGAACTGAACATGGTCCCGGACCTGACTGTGGCGCAGAACCTCTACCTTGGGCGTCCCGGCAGCCACCAGGCAGGCTGGATCAATGACTCCAGGCTGAACCGGGAAGCCGCAGAGCTGTTCGAGCGGCTCGGGATGAATCTTGACCCGACGGCTCGTGTCGGCGACCTGTCCGTCGCCCGTCAGCAGATGCTGGAGATTGCCCGGGCGCTGTCCTACAACTCCCGCATTCTCGTCATGGACGAACCCACTGCGGCCTTGACTGTTGGCGAGACGGAAGCGCTGTTCGGCATGATCCGCGACTTCTTGACACCCTCTACCGGCCTCATCTACATCTCCCACCGGATGCCGGAGATTGAGGAGATCACCGACCGCGTCTCTGTGCTGCGTGACGGTCAGCATATCGGCACCGTCGCCACCAAGGATGTCGAGATGCGTGAGATCATCTCGATGATGGTCGGCCGTGAAGTGTCCGCAGAGGCCCGGCCTCGCACCAAGGTGACCTCTGAGGAGGTCGTGCTCACAGTCCAGGGACTCAGCACCAGGAGGCTGTTGCGAGATGTGAGCTTCGAAGTCCGCAGGGGTGAGGTCCTGGGATTTGCCGGACTGATGGGGGCCGGGCGGACTGAGGTTGCGCGTTGCGTCTTTGGAGCCGACCCGCGCTCCGGGGGGACGATCCAGGTACATGGCAGGACGGTCAACATCCGGGAGGCTGCCGATGCGGTCCAGGCTGGGATCGGCTACCTGTCGGAGGATCGCAAGCAGTTCGGTCTCCTGCTGGAGCAGGACATCAAGGCGAACACCGCCATGGCAGCGATGCGGGACTTCAACATCGGCGGTTTTGTACTCGACGGCAGGATACGCACCGTCGGACAAGAATACAGCGACAAACTACGTGTCAAGACCCCCAGCGTCAATCAGCTGCTCAGCAAACTGTCGGGCGGCAACCAGCAGAAGGTTGTCATCTCGAAGTGGCTCGTGCGCAACTGCGATGTGCTGATCTTTGACGAACCCACCCGGGGTATTGATGTTGGCGCCAAGGAGGAGATCTATGAGCTCATTGAGCAGCTCTCGGGGCAGGGAAAGGCGATCATCGTCATCTCGTCTGAGCTTCCCGAGGTGTTGCGTCTGTCACATCGCATCGCCGTCATGGCCCACGGGCACATCACCGGCTTCCTCGACAACGACGAAGCCACCCAGGAGAACATTATGGAGCTGGCCACCGTTGGCAAAGCCCAGTTGAAAGGAGCCGCAGCGTGAGCAACAATGCCGCATCAATCCCGAAGTCCTCAGAAGGCGTGCAGTTCCTGAAGTCCTCACTTCAGCAGCTGTTCGTGTTCGCGGCGCTGATCGTGGTGTTCATATTCTTCATGTTCGCGGCGAAGAACTTTGGGCTGGGAATCATTCCTGACATCCTGCTGCAGTCCGCAGCCATTGGCACCATGGCTCTGGGGGCCACCTTCATTATCGCGACCGGGGGAATCGACCTCTCTGTGGGCACGGGGATGACATTTTGTGCCGTGATGGCCGGCGTTTTCATGGCGGCTGACTTCATGGATCTTCCGCTCGGTCTCGGCCTGCTGCTCACCCTCCTCGTCGGCGTTGTGGTGGGTCTCGTGAATGGGGTGTTGATCGCCTACCTCGGCCTCCCGCCTTTCATCGCCACCCTGGCGATGATGATGGTCACCAGAGGGCTGTCGCTGATCATCTCGAAATCCTCCTCCATCAAGATCGCCAACCCCGACTACTTTGCCATCGCCAACGGGAGTCTGGTTCCCTACCTGTCCAATGCTGCACTCATCTTCGTCATTCTCGGGATCATTTCTGCCGTGTTGCTCAGCAAGACTCTGCTCGGCCGATATGCCCTTGCTATCGGCTCCAATGAGGAGGCCACCCGCCTGAGCGGCATTGATGTCAAGAAGTGGAAGCTGCTGGTCTATGTCGCAGCCGGCCTCTTCACCGCCTTCGGAGCCATCCTCTACTCTGCGCGTTTCGGTTTCGTGCAGCCGGCGGAGGGCCTCGGCATGGAACTGCAGGTCATCGCGGCCGTGGTGATTGGCGGCACCTCCCTGTCGGGTGGGCGCGCCAACATCATTGGGACGATGGCCGGCGCTCTCCTGATGATGACGCTGACCGTTGGTCTCCAGATGATGGGAGTCCAGCAGCAGTGGCAGTTCGTCGTCACAGGGGTTGTCGTTCTGCTTGCCGTCTATGCCGATATCCTCCGTCGCAAACGGGCCGCGAACGCGCTTTGAGACTTGAGATGGCAGCTCCTTACACCACACGAAAGGAAACAACCATGCGCATGATGCGCTCTGCACTGGCCCTGTCGTCGGCGCTGGTCCTGGCTCTCGCAGCCTGCTCCACCTCGAGTGGCGCAGGCAATCAGCAGGGGTCCGCCTCCACACCGGTTAGCGCCGCGCCCTCTGTGTCCTCCTCGAACAGTGCTGATGTCCCCCAGGGAGATGGGACCAAAACCATCTATTTGGTCTCCAAGGGCTTCCAGCATCGTTTCTGGCAGGCCGTGAAACAGGGTGCTGAGCAGGCAGGCAAGGACTTCAACTACAAGATCGAATTCGTCGGTCCTGACAATGAGCGGGCGACGCAGCAGCAACTCGACCAGCTCAGGACTGCGCTGTCTCAAAAGCCTGCAGCCATCGGATTTGCCGCCCTCGACTCGGATGCCGCAGGTCCGGTTCTGGAGGAGATCCAGAAAGCTGAAATTCCGGTGGTCGCCTTCGACTCGGGAGTGGACTCGACCATTCCGAAGACCACCGTCTCTACTGAGAACAGGTCTGCTGCGGCGGAGGCGGCCAAGCACATGTCCGAACTGCTGGGAGGAAAGGGAACTGTCGGCCTGGTCTGCCATGACCAGACCTCTGCCTCCGGAAAGCAGCGCTGCGAGGGCTTCCAGGAATGGATGCAGATTAACGCCCCCGACATCAAGCTGCTGGAGCCGCAATACGCGAGTGAGATAGGCCTCGCCGCCGACACCGCCAAGGCCGTCATCACAGCGAACTCTGACATCAGCGGCATCTATGGCTCCAACGAGGCCGCCGCCATTGGGGCCCTCCAGGGAGCCAACGAGTCCGGCAAGAAGCTCACCGTGGTCGGGTTTGACGCCGGCAAGGCTCAGCTCGAAGCCATCAAGGCGGGAACAGAGGCGGGCGCCATCACCCAGGCTCCCGTCAAGATGGGCTACGAGACCGTCATCGCGGCCATCAAAGCTGCCAACGGCATGGAGCTGCCGCCCACCATCGACTCCGGGTTCGCCTGGTACGACAAGAACAACATCAACGACCCCATGATCGCCCAGGACCTCTACGAGTGATCTTCCGGTGCCTGCCGGGCGGGTCTCTGCCCACCCGGCAGGCACCCTGCACCTGACTGAATTTCCGCGTCGTGAGAACCGTCAGCCCGGAGCGCCGGAATAGTCGTCCATCAACCACCATCGAAGTGAGGGAAAACCCATGACGAACCATCCGAAGATCGGTATCCGCCCCATCATCGACGGCCGTCGCCGCGGAGTGCGCGAAAGCCTCGAAGACCAGACCATGAACATGGCGAAGCGCGTTGCTGAGCTGTACGAGGCGGAACTTCGCTATCCGGATGGCGATCCCGTCCAGTGCGTTATCGCCGACACGACTATCGGAGGGGTGGCTGAGGCGCAGGCCACTGCGGCCACATTCCGCAGGGAGAACGTCGGCCTCACCCTGTCGGTCACACCCTGCTGGGCCTACGGCACCGAGACCGTGGACATGGACCGCACCATCCCTCACGCCATCTGGGGCTTCAACGGCTCCGAACGACCCGGTGCTGTCTACCTTGCCGCCGCGCTCGCCGGGCACACCCAGCTGGGGATACCCGCCTTCGGCATCTACGGGCAGCATGTCCAGGACGCCGACGACGAGAGCATCCCCGACGAGGTTCGGCAGCGACTCCTCGACTATGCCGTCTGCGGGCTCGCCGTGGCCCAGATGAAGGGCCGCTCCTACCTGTCGATGGGTGCGGTGTCGATGGGAATCGCGGGCTCTGTCGTCAAGGACGAGTTCTGGACCAGGTACCTCGGCATGCGCAACGAGTACGTCGACATGAGCGAGTTCGCACGTCGTGTGAATGAAGAGATCTACGACGTCGAGGAATTTGAGAAGGCTCTGGTCTGGGTGCGAGAGAACTTCAAGCAGGGTGAGGACTTCAACCCGCCCCACAACCAGAAGCCCGAGAAGCACGACGACTGGTGGGCCTACTCCGTCAAGATGGCACTGATCGCCCGCGACCTGATGGCGGGCAACCCCAGGCTGGCCGAGAAGGGCTGGGGTGAGGAGGCTCTGGGGCGTGGCGCCCTGGTCGCTGGCTTCCAGGGGCAGAGGCAGTGGACCGACGGGTTCCCGAACGGCGACCTGATGGAGACGATCCTCAACACCACCTTTGACTGGAATGGCACCCGGGCCCCCTACATCCTGGCCACAGAGAATGACTCCCTCAACGGCGCCTCGATGCTGTTCAACTACCTGCTGACCAACACCGCCCAGCTCTTTAGCGACGTGCGAACCTACTGGTCCCCGGAGGCTGTGAAACGTGTCACGGGATATGAGCTTGAAGGCCGGGCCGCCGGCGGCTTCATCGACCTGCGCAACTCCGGTCCGACCACCCTCGACGGGTCTTTTGCGGCCGTGCGTGACGGCGAGCACGTCATCAAGCCGTGGTGGGAGATCACCGAGGAGGACCGGGAGGCGATGCTGGCGGGAGCCACCTTCCATCCTGCAACCTACGAGTACTTCCCGGGTGGCGGCATCTCAACGCATTTCCGCTCCGCGGGCGACGTGCCCGTCACCATGTGTCGCATCAACCTGGTCGACGGCCTCGGGCCTGTCCTGCAGATCGCTGAGGGGTACACCGTCGAACTGCCCGATGAGGTGGCGACGACCATTGAGAACCGCACCGACCGTACCTGGCCCACCACCTGGTTCGTGCCGAACCTCACAGGCGAGGGTGCATTCACCAGTGTCTACGACGTGATGAATGCCTGGGGCGCCAACCATGGGGCCATCTCCTACGGCCATATCGGAGCTCGGCTCATCACCCTGGCCGCCATGCTGCGCATCCCGGTCAATATGCACAACGTGCCCGCCGACCAGATCTTCCGGCCGAAGAACTGGCTCGGTTTCGGCACGGCCAGCCTTGAGGGGGCCGACTACCGGGCCTGCGCCCAGTTCGGCCCGCTATACGGCTGACCGATCCGTCGGGGCGGGTCTTGGCAGGCCCGCCCCACCCCGTTCCCCAATCACCACCGCCCAGGAGCCACCCGTGACCGCCACCGCCCTCGCCGTTGACCTTGGTTCCTCGTCTGGTCGTGTGATCGCCGGCGTACTGTCCGACGGACGCATCACCGAGACCGAGGTCCACCGATTCCCTCACACTCCAGCGATGCGTGACGGCTATCTCACCTGGAACCTGGACGTGATCTGGGAGGAGGTCATCAAGGGACTGCGACTCGCCGTGGCCCAGTTCCCGGACGCATCATCGGTGAGCGTCGACACCTGGGGTGTCGACTGGGTTCCCCTTGACCAGGACTCCAACCCGTTGACCTCTGGACGCTGCTACCGCGACGAGCGGACCAGCCGAACCCTGACGGCATTCCAGGAGCGGCTGCCGGAGGCCGCAGCCTGGGAGCTGACCGGGATTGCCCCGGCCACCATCAACACGGCAAACCAGCTGTTCGCCTACCAGACCGAGGAACCGGAGCTGGCGGCGCGAACCGACCAGATCCTGTGGCTCCCCGACTACTTCACATTCCGGTTGTCCGGCGTGCGTGGCTGGTCCCGTTCGATCGCCTCCACCTCGGGGCTGTGCGCCCCCGGGGCGGATGCCTGGGCGGATGAAGTCTTCGACGCCCTGGGATTGCCCCGCACCTGGGTGGGGGAGCTGACGAGAGAGCACACCATCGCCGGGCCCTGCGTCATCCCCGGTCTGGAACAGCTCACTGTGGTGAGGGCCGGTGCCCATGACTCCGCCTGCGCCGTCGCCGCCCTGCAACGAGAAGGAGACGCTGTCTACTTTCTGTCTGCTGGGTCCTGGTCCGTTCTCGGTGTGCTGCGTGATGAGCCCCTCCTCAGTCAAAAGGCCCGCGACCTCGGGCTGACCAATGAGGCACGCGCCGACCATGGGGTGCGGCCACTGTTCAACATCACGGGCCTGTGGATCCTCCAGGAATGCCAGCGAGACTGGCAGGCTGCGGGCCTGGAGAGCGACATCGTCGCCCTGGTGGCAGCAGCTGGGGAGGCGGAATCGCTGGGAGTGCTGATTGACCCGGACGACCCCCAATTTGCGCACCCTGGATCGATGGTGGCCCGTGTCACCGCTGCCCTGCATGCCGCGGGGGCCCCGTCCGAGATCAGCCAGGGTCAGCTGGTGAGAGCGCTGTGCGAGTCCTTCGCAGAACGCTACGCCCGGGCTGTCCGGGCGCTGACAGAGTTGACTAGTGAGCCGCCGACGCAGCTCAACATGGTCGGTGGCGGCTCCAGAAATGGGCTCCTGTGCGACCTGACCGCCCAGGCCCTCGGCATCCCCGTTCTGGCAGGCCCGGCCGAGGCATCAACCCTGGGTTCGCTGCTCGTTCAGTTTGAGATCTCTGGTCACCTGACGCATGAGGAGAGGAACCAGGTGATTGCGGCAACAGCCTCCACCCGGAGCCACCAGCCATGAGCCTCCCGGGAAGGCGAGCCAGCCTCGCAGATGTCGCGAAACTTGCCGGGGTGTCCAGCCAGACAGTGTCCAGGGTCGTGCGAGGGGCCAGCGTCGTCGCCCCGGAGACCCGGGAACGAGTGCTCGCGGCCGTCGAGGAGCTCGGCTATCGCCCGAACCTTGCAGCCCGCTCCCTGTCGAGACGACGCACGGGCGTCATCCACATCGTCAATGCCACGCCGCTGTTCGGCGGTCACGCCCGCACCTTCTTGTCCCTGGTCTCCGAACTCGGCAGTCTTGGATACCAGACCTCCGTGGCAGGTGCTCCCGACAGCGCGGCCTCGACACTCGATCAGCTGGTGCCGCTCGGTGTTGACGGCATCGTGGTCCTCGGTGGGCACCGGCAGTCAGCTGACCTGGTGTCCGTGATCCACGGACGCATCCCCGCAGTGTTTGTGGGGCAGAGCAACGGCCTGCCCGACGATGTCGCCTCGGTTGCCATTGATCAGGAACTGGGGGCCAGGGTCGCGACGGAGCACCTGGCATCCAATGGCCGGAAACGGCTGCTGCACATCTGCGGCCCCTCTGACTGGTTTGATGCGCACGAACGACGCGACGGCTTCCTGGCCGCCTGCGAGAGAGCTGGGGTGGAACCCGCGAAGGTGTCCGCCGGCTCCTGGGCTCCCCGTAGCGGATATGAGCTGGGGGAGTTGTTCCCCGGCGATGTGGACGCCCTGTTTGCCAGCAATGACCACCTGGCCCTCGGAGCCCTGCGTTGGCTGGCGGAGAACGGCCGTCGGGTGCCGGAGGACGTCGCGGTGGTGGGCTTCGACGATGTGGAGGGGGCCGACTGCTTTCAGCCGCCGCTGACCACGCTTCGTCAGCCACATCTGGAAGTCGGGCAGAACGCCGTCGCCCATCTGGCGGAGCTGATCAATGGCGGGCCAGCCCGCCACACCCTTCTGGCACCCGAACTGATCATACGAGAATCCACGAGAGGACACTGACAATGCTCTACGGACCGATGCTTCACCCCCAGTTGCTGAGCGCACTCGCGCGCAGCGGACACAGCGGCAGGATCCTCATTACTGACGGCAACTATCCGGCGGCCAGTGGGGCCCCGGCCGCGGCGGAACGCATCTACCTGAACCTTGCTCCAGGCCTGCTGAACGTCACCCAGATCCTGCAGGTGTTGAAGAACACCGTGCCCATTGAGCGGGCCAGCCTGATGGTGCCGGCGGCAGATGCCGTCGGCGTCGAGAGGCCGGACAGCATCCCGGCCCACGATGAGTACCGCGCAGAACTCCCGGGCGTGACCTTCGACGAGATTCCTCGCTGGGACTTCTACGACGCGGCGAAAGCCGAGGACGTCACCGTCGTGATCATTTCGGCGGACCAGCGGCTCTATGCCAACCTGCTGCTCACCATCGGGGTGCGCACCGCCGGCGAGTGAGTCGCTGAGCTCACCCTATTCGCAACTACCCTATGCATTACGATCAAGACTGAACCCACCCAGTTTCGCGTCACAATCCTTACAAGCGGGTGGGTGGAGAATTGTCTATAGCCTCTGGAACGGCACAGAGTAAGGGGGTATACGTGGTACGCGCACAAGGTCTGAGAATGGGTATCCTCTCTCTGCTTGCTGCGCTGTTGGCAGCGGGATGCTCTTCTGGCGCGTCGACGCCCTCCTCGGAGTGTGGCGGCGGCCAGGGGAAAGCCTCGGCCGAGGCTGTCGTCAAAGAGCTGATTGCGTCCGCCCAGAACAGCGAGGTGGGCTCGCTCTGCCAGCTGTATCGGAATCCGCAGGACCGGATGCAGGCGTAGGAGAGTCTGAAGGCCCTGAGAACCCTCATTGAGGGCAGCGGCGGCTTTGAGTCGTTGCGCATCAGCGAGGTGGAGCAGCAGGGAGGAGAGCATGTGATGCTCATCTCCACCCGGGAGGGGAAGCAGATTCGGCAGGTCTCCACCGTCTCAGACGACGGCGGGAAGACCTTCTTCCTGGTTCCCCTGAGCTGACGGGCTACAGCGAGACCACCGACACCCGTGCCGTGTCGGTGCGTCCGTAGACCCACAACAGCAGCTCAGCGGGCTCGCCCGTGATGCGTTTCGAGGGGGTGCGCCGACCGATCCGGCCGCGGCCGCCCTGTGGGGTCTGGAACTCCCAGGAAGCCAGTGGATGCAACAGCCGGGCCGCAACCCTGAGGCGTTTCCACAGAGCCTCTGCCAGGTCGGTGGAGATGTCCTGTCTCGGCATTCGATTCGGGCGGCGCACATCCTCGGTGTGGATGAAATACTCGCCCAGGGCGTGGCGGTAATCCTCTCGGGAATCGGTGGGCATGCATCTGAGTGATGCCGGCCCGGTGCGGATCTCCTCAATGAGCCTGGCATAAGAGAAACGCTCTTTCACCCGGCTCATCTCCCGTGTGGTGAGCCATGCGAATGGCGGCAGGAACAGGCCGGGCCAGGACAGGGGGCCATGATTGAGGAGCCACACATGTGCCGCCAGGTCGAAAGCCGTCCATCCAGCGCACAGTGTCGGGGAATCGGGCTGCACCATCGTCAGCACCCTGCAGAACTCGTCGCGTTGGGCGTCACGCAACTGCATAGTCATGGAATGAGCCTACCCGGGCCGGAGAACCGTCCTGGATGGGGTCGCCAAGTGGTCTGGGAATACAAGAGGGCAGTTGAAGCGTTCCCTCAGGCAAGCAGTCGCCAAACGATCTGGAGAAGCCATGGACCCCGCCCGCATCGTCGCTGATCACCTGATCTGGGAGGCCATTCGGGAGGAATGCTCCCAGGCCGCCGCGAACGAGCCTCTGCTGGCAGGATTCCTATCCCACGTTGTGCTCAGTCAACCCAACCTGGAGACGGCACTCGCCTACATTCTGGCGGCGAAACTCGACAACGCGACCCTGCCTGCGCTCAGCCTCCGCGACATCATCCTCGATGTTCTGCGGGAGGAGGAAAGCATCCAGAATGCCATCCGTGCAGACCTGCAGGCTGTGGTGTATCGCGATCCAGCAGCCCCTGGGTACTCCAGCCCGCTGCTGTACTTCAAGGGATTCCACTCCATCCAGGCCTACCGGGTTGCGCATTCCTATTGGGAACGCGACCGCCACGCCCTGGCCCTCTACCTGCAGTCACGCATCTCGGAGGTCTTCGCAGTCGATATCCATCCTGCCGCCCGGATCGGCAAGGGCATCATGTTCGATCACGCCACCAGCGTTGTGATCGGTGAGACCGCTGTCGTGGAGGACGACTTCTCCATGCTTCACGAGGTCACGCTCGGCGGGTCAGGCAAGGTCGGCGGCGACCGGCATCCCAAGATCGGACGCGGCGTCATGATCGGTGCCGGCGCCAAGGTTCTGGGTAACATCAGGGTGGGTGAGGGTGCCAAGATCGGAGCGGGCTCCGTCGTGCTCAAGGATGTGCCCCCACGCACCACCGTCGCGGGTGTTCCGGCGCAGATCGTCAACATCCCATCTGCTGCGCTTCCCGCACTGGACATGGACCAGCGGCTCAGCCTCCCGTCAGCCCAGTGACTGGCCTGCTCACTCCGGATCGACGATCTCGCACAGCACATCGCCGGAGCCGACGGCCGCTCCAGCCTCAATGCCCAGCTTCGTGATCTGCCCGGGGCGGTGGGCGTGGATAGGTTGCTCCATCTTCATGGCCTCTATCACCGCAACAACCTGGCCCTCCTGAACCACCTCACCCTCGTCCACTGCGACCTTCACCACGGTGCCCTGCATGGGGCAGACCAGCCCGTTGCCGGAGGGGGCCTTCACACGAGCCCCTCCACGGTCCCGCTTCGTCGGCTTCCTCGGGGTCTTGCTCGGGACGGTGCGGGAGCCGAAGCTGGCTGGCAGTCTCACCTCCATCCGCCGTCCATTGACCTCGACCGCTATCACCTCAGGCGCCTCCAGATCCTCAGCCTCACCCAACACCCCGGTGTAGGCGGGAATCTCACCCTCGAACTCTGTCTCAATCCAGCGGGTGTGCACCGTGAAGTCCTCATGGGCCGCGACAAATGCCGGTTCCTCCAGCACCATCTGGTGGAAGGGCGTCACGGTGGGCATCCCCTCGACCTGCAACTCGGCGAGTGCCCGCCGCGCCCGCGCGAGCGCCTGCGTCCGGGTCGCCCCGGTCACGATCACCTTCGCGATCAGAGAGTCGAAGGCCCCAGGAACGGTCATTCCGGCGTGATAGCCCTCATCCACCCGCACACCTGGACCGGTGGGGGCATGCCACTTCACCAGGGTGCCGGGGGCCGGCATGAAGCCACGTCCGGCATCCTCGGCGTTGATGCGGAACTCAATGGAGTGCCCGGTGACGATGGGATCCTCGTAGCCCAGAGCCTCCCCTGAGGCGATGCGGAACATCTCCCGCACCAGGTCCAGGCCCGTGACCTCCTCCGAGACCGGATGCTCCACCTGCAGCCGGGTGTTGACCTCAAGGAACGAGATAGTGCCATCCTGCCCGACGAGGAACTCACAGGTTCCGGCCCCGATATAGCCGGCCTCCCTGAGGATCGCCTTCGACGACGAGTACAGCAGTTCCAGCTGCCCCGGAGTCAAGAATGGGGCGGGAGCCTCCTCCACCAACTTCTGATGACGTCGCTGCAGTGAGCAGTCCCGGGTGGAGACCACCACCACGTTGCCGTGGGCATCAGCCAGGCACTGCGTCTCAACATGTCGGGGCTTGTCCAGATAGCGTTCCACGAAGCACTCACCGCGACCGAAGGCGGTGATCGCCTCGCGAGTTGCCGACTCGAAGAGCTCCGGGATCTCCTCCACGGAGCGGGCAACCTTCAAGCCCCGCCCGCCACCGCCGAAGGCAGCCTTGATGGCGATGGGAAGCCCGTGCTCCTCCGCGAAGCGGATCACCTCGTCGGCATCAGCCACCGGATCAGGGGTGCCCGGCACCTGAGGGGCACCTACGCGCTGCGCGATGTGACGGGCCCTGACCTTGTCCCCGAGACTCTCGATGGCCTCCGGGCCCGGCCCGATCCAGATCAGCCCGGCCTCCTGCACTGCCCGCGCGAAATCAGCGTTCTCAGCCAGGAAGCCGTATCCCGGATGGATAGCGTCAGCGCCAGCTCGCTCTGCGATGCTCAACAGCTTGTCCATGTTGAGGTAGGTGTCCGCCGGCGTGGCGCCATCCAGGGAGAAGGCCTCGTCAGCGAGCCGCACGAACAGGGAGGAGGCATCGGAGTCGGCGTAGACCGCCACTGACGCGATGCCCGCATCACGGGCAGCCCGGATCACCCGCACCGCGATCTCGCCACGGTTGGCGATCAGAACCTTTGAGATGGCGTCGTTGCTCACCAGTGGCCTCCTCCAGTTAGGTCTTTCGCCGGAGTCTAGTGGAGGTGGTGAGGTCGATGTGTCCCTTGAGGCAAAAGCGACACTACCCTTTAACCCATGCCTACCCCCGAGTACATCGTCGACCTTCGCCGTCACATCGGGCACGACCCCCTCTGGCTGATGGGGGCCAGCGTCGTGATCCTGCGTGGCGGCCTCAAGGGAAGGGAGGTGCTGCTGTTCCAGCGCGCAGACACCGGTGAATGGGACGTGATCGCGGGCATCGTCGAGCCGGGGGAGCATCCAGCCCAGACCGTTGTGCGGGAGGCCTGGGAGGAGGGATGCATTGAGATTGCCGTTGAACGGCTGCTCTGGGTTGATGTGATGGATGAGATCACCTACCCCAACGGGGACAGGTGCCGATTCCTGGACCATGGTTTCCAGGGACGCATCATTGGTGGCTCGCCCAGCGTCGGCGACGGTGAGGCCAGCGACCTCGGCTGGTTCCCCGTTGACCGGCTGCCGCATCCCCGCAGGAAACGGTTGGAAGCCCAGATCAGGGTCTGCCTGGCCCAGCCAGAAGACGTCGTCTTCGACCTGGTGGCATGGTGAGGCGCCTTGCGGGGCTGCTGGCGGTGATCGCCCTAGCCGGCTGCACCACCCCGCCACCAGAGCTGCCAGGACCCGAGCCGAGGGTGTCGGTGAGCGTGCCCAGCGACGGCGTCACCTTGGCGCAGCTGGGATTTCGCAACGGCCCGTCCGCTTTAGTGCTGCCCGCGGGCATGGTGATCCGCGATCGGGTGGATCTCGGCACGAACGTCACGATGACCATCACATCCCCCCCGGGAGAAAGGATCGCCGCATGGCTGAGACAGAACCTGCCCGCCGCCGGATTCGAGATCACGGCTGACGGGCAGGACTCGCTGCTATTCCACCGAGGCCCGTGGCAGGGGGCTTTCACCGTCTCCGGTGACCTGTCGGCCCTGAGCCTGCGCACAGACCGCGAGTGACTATTCCTCGTCCCCTCCGGGATTGAGATTTGCTGCCAGAGCGCTGCCGCCCAGAGTGGACAGCATCTGTCGGACATTGGCCAACTGCTCGGTAATGGAGTCGCGACGGGCGGCAAGCGCACTGAGTTCACGCTCTGAATCTCGCTTGACCCGCTCAGCGGCCACGCGGGCGTTCTCAAGCCGATTCTTCGCTTCGGTGGCTGCCTTCTCCCGCTCTTCCTCTGCCGCGGCATGGGCTTCCTCCAGCACCCGGGTGGCTTCGGTTTGAGCTTCGGTGAGCTTGTCATTGGCCACGGCCAGAGCCCGCTCGTGGTTGGCCATCTGTGTGGCGAACTCGGCAGTGGCGCGCTCCCTGCGCTCGGCCAGGGTCGCCTCGAACTCGGCTGCGGCGGCACCGGCGGCTGCGCGTTGCTTCTCAAACACAGCCTCTGCCTCCCGGCGACGAGCCGATGCTTCGCGATCCGCGTGGTCTAGCAGCTCATCGGCCTCACGCTTGGCCTGCTCCAGCACCCGGGCCGCATCCGACTCCGCCTTGGAGCGGGTCTCCGTGGCGTAGCCGTCGGCTGCGTTGCGGGCGTGCTCCGCCTCGTGCGCGACCTGCATCTGCATGGCCTCGGCGTCCTGCTGGGCGCGAGCACGGATATCCTCGGACTCAGCCTGCGCCAGGTTGAGCATCTGGGAGATGCGGTCCCCCAAGGCATTGAAATCAGTTGCCCCCTGCCCGGACAGGGCTGCATTCGTCTGGGCCTCCGACAGCTGCGACTGTAGGTCGGTGACCTTCTGCTGCAGGCTGTTGACGCGATTCTGAGAGGCCTCCAGTGCCTGATTCAACTTATTGATCTCGACGGTCTGGGTGGCCGCCTCCTGAAGCGCTGCAGCGTGCGTCTGCCGCATACGGCGTAGCACAGAGTCCACCTGTGCGGGGTCATACCCTCTGCGCACCGTTGCGAATGTTTCGTCGGTCATCTGTCTCCTAGTTCCTCCTCGCCGGGGACGGCCAACGCCTCAATGACCCCGGACAATTTACCTAGTTGTGAAGTGATCTCGGCGCGTTGCTTAGCGAGGAGTGCTACTTCTGCGCGGGCCTCGTCAAGGCGTCGGCGAGCATCCGTGCGGACCTGGTCTGCTTCGGCGCGGGCTTGAGCCACTTCGCGGGTGGCGGCCTCACGGTCGGCCCGCAGCTTCGTGTAATGCTCTGAATAGAGCTGATCGAGTTCCGAGACCGCCTGCTCCCTCAGCGTGCGTGCCTCCTCACGTGCCGACGACAGCAGCTGATTCGCCCGCTCCATGAGATCCCGGGACTCCTCCTGCGCGGCCCGGCGGCGGCTCTGCGCCTCAGCGTCCGCGGACTTTCGGGTGCGCTCCGCCTCGATTTCGGCTGTGGACAGCAGCGTCCCGACACGTTCGTTCGCTTCTCTGACGGCTGTGACTGCGGCGGCCTCCGCAACAGCCAACTCGTGCTGGCGGGCGGCGACGTGGGCCTCCAGGTTTTCGCGCTGCTCCTGAATCCAGGCTTTCAACTCCGACTCGGCGTCCAGCCGACGGCGTTCCAGATCTGCCTCCACGCTGCCGCGCAACTCCGCCACCGTCTGCTTGGTCCACTCCAGCTGCGAGGTGGCCTCGGCGAGCATGCGGTCTGATTCCTCATGGGCTGAGGTCAGCAGCTCCTCACGTTGCTTCTCGGCGTCGGTGACGGCCTGCTCGGCGGAGCCGACTGTCCTGCGGCGCCACTGCCTGGTCTCCGCCCTGACCTCCTCTGCCTCCACCTTGGCGTCCTCGACGATCCGGGTGGCCTCCTCACGTGCCTCGTCGAGAAGCCTCTGAGCCTCCGTCTCCGCCTCCTCCTGGCGCTCTGCCAACTGCTGCGTGACCGTGCGCTCCCGCTCCGCCAGGCTGGTGTCGAGCTGCTCCTGCTCAATACGTTTGGCCTCCAGCAGCCGCGATGCCTTGTCCTTGGCCTCGGCGATGATCTGCTCGGCCTCCGCGCGCGCGGCCTCCCGGATCTGCTCGGCCTCCTCATGCGCCTCCGAACGCAGCTGCTCGCAGCTGCGTTCGGCCCCTGCCACCAGGCGGGCGGCATGGGCGGTGGCCTCCCGCATCGTTGATTGGGCCTCTGTGTCGGCGTGGGCCAGGCGCTGCTGAACCTGCTCGCGAGAGCGGGCCACCTCCTGCCGGGCCTCGGCGTTCTCGGCCGCCAGATCGTCGGCTGCCTGCCGCTCCGCCTCATGCCGCCGCAGGATCTCCAGCACCTCGGCGCGCGTCTCAGCACGCAGCTGATCGGCCATTGCCTGGGCCTGGTCGAGAATCCTGGCAGCACGCTCCCCGACATCCGTCAGGGGCGAGCGGGCAGGAAGAGACATGATCCAATTCTGATGCTCCGGACCACTTGGCTTCAAGTCTCTCTCGGGGGCGGTCAACCGGCGATAACACCGTCTTCGGTGTGGCGGGACCCGGAATACAGGCCTGGCTACGGTATTTTCAATTGTTTCGGCAGTGACCGTCTTGTGTCGGAAACCTGGTTGACAATCGACAACCGGTGAACTGGCCGTCTGTAACCATAGATGCGTGCCCGTGACCCTGATCGACGCCCTGACTGATTTCGCCCTGCTCGCCTTGGAAGGTCACGAGGTACTGCGCAATTACGTGGGGGAGAGGACAGCCTGGCGGGCCGACACCACCCAGCGGAGGCTGTGGATCGGAGAGCAAGAATTCGAGGTGGCTCTGATCGGCACCTCCTCACACCAGGACAACACCTGGCTGTGGTCGTGGGCCAACCCCATGTACGGCCCCAGCGATCCCGCTGTGGCACCCATCATGACCGGGGTGGAGAAAGGCAGGAAGGCTGGCATCCCCGAGTTCTCCCGCCGGGGATTCTCACTGGAGGGGGTCCCAGACTATGGGCTGTGTCCCGGCTCCGGGGTCGCCTGCGCTGCCGCCCACCTGGCTGGAGTGCCGGTGGTGTACTCCGGCGCCCACGAGTCAGGCGTCGCCTACTTCGCGGTGCTCGACTTCAAGCTTCCCGACCCAGACCCCATCGTCCTGCCTCACCTCGCGATGACCGCGGCAACGTACTCGCGGGACAGCCGCCAGAGCGTCGGCACCTATGGTGTCTTCCGTGGCCTGAACCCAGTCAACACCGACAACGGTGGCCTGGCCCTGACCTTTCCCGATGGCTCGGTGATGAACTTCGTGTTCGACCAATACAACCGGATCGCCCACGTTGAGGGCAGATTGCGGGCACGGGACGGGAGCGCCTAGGATTCTCTCCACAGACTTGGCCAGTCGACTCCGAGGTCCATGAGAATCTGTCTCAGCAGTGGCAGAGAGATGCCCACCACATTGTGTGGGTCTCCCTCAATGCCTGTTACGAAGGCGCTTCCCAGACCGTCGATTGTGAATCCTCCCGCTACCCACAGCGGCTCCTCGCTGGCGACATAGGCGGTGATCTCCTCGTCAGTGACATCAGCGAATTTCACGACGGTGGATGCTGTGCGCAGCGCGCTTCGGGTCTGCCCCCCAGAGCGCACCAACACGAAGTGACCTGTGTGCAGCACCCCCTGACGGCCCCGGATGCGTCTCCACTGCTCCAACGCGGCCTCTGGGGTGCGTGGCTTGCCCCTGGCCTTGCCTTCGAACTCAAGGACCGAGTCGCAGGCCACGACGATGCTGTCGCCGATCACCTGCTTAGCGACGGCACCTCCCTTCGCCTCGGCAAGCCGGAGTGCCAGCCTGGCCGGCTGTGATTCCGTGATGCTCGACTCGTCGACAAGACTGGCGTGAACCTCGGGATTCAGGCCGCAGCGGCGCAGCAACTCCAGTCGTGACGGCGACTTCGAGGCGAGTATGAATCTCATCAGAATCGAATGGAGGTGCGCCAGGCGTCACGCCCGAAGGCCAGCTGCTGCCGCACGACCCGATAGTAGGACTTCCAGCCGCCCGCGAGAGGACGATCATCGGCTGCCTTGAGTCGGTCATGAACCATGGCATGGGCTTGGAGGACCGTGATGAGGGCAGCCAGCTCCTCGTCGGTGGCCCCACCCGCACTGATGCTGTACGTGGCGTTCATAGCGGAATGTTCCCATGCTTCTTGGGCGGCAGTTGTTCGCGTTTCATCCTCAGCAGCCGCAGCACCCGGATGATCTGGGCTCGGGTCTCGTGGGGGTAGATCACCTGGTCGATGTAACCGCGCTCCGCGGCGACATAGGGGTTCGCCAGCTCGTCGTCGTACTCGGTGATCAGCTCCTGTCTGCGCTGTTCTGGATCTTCGGCCTCCGCCAGCTCCCTGCGGTGCAGGATGTTGACCGCGCCCTGGGCGCCCATCACCGCGATTTGGGCGGTGGGCCATGCGAAGTTCACGTCGGCCCCCAGATGCTTCGACCCCATCACCACATAGGCGCCACCGTAGGCCTTGCGTGTGATGACGGTGATGAGAGGAACCGTTGCCTCCGCGTAGGCGAAGATCAGCTTGGCGCCTCTGCGGATAATGCCCCGATGCTCCTGCCCGACCCCGGGCAGGAAACCCGGAACATCCACGAACGTCAGCACTGGGATGTTGAAGGCGTCGCAGGTGCGGACGAACCTGGCGGCCTTCTCTGAGGCGTCGATGTCCAGGCAGCCTGCCAGGGTGGTGGGCTGGTTGGCGACGATGCCGATGGGACGCCCCTCAATCCGACCGAATCCGGTGATGACGTTGCCTGCGAACAGCTCCATGACCTCCAGGAACTCGTCGTCGTCGAGGACGTTGTGGATGATCTCGCGCATGTCGTAAGGCTGATTGGCCCCGTCGGGAACCAGCTGGTCCAGCTGTCGATCGTGATCGGTGATCGTCAGATCCACCTCGGCGTCGTCATAGACCGGGGGATCCTCCAGGTTGTTCTGCGGCAGATAGCTGATCAGATCCCGAACGTATTCGAGTGCATCGTTCTCGTCGGCGGCCAGATAGTGCGAGTTTCCCGACGTGCTGGAGTGCGTACGCCCCCCGCCGAGGTCTTCCAGGGAGACGTCCTCGCCGGTGACGGTCTTGATGACCTGTGGGCCCGTGATGAACATCTGCGAGGTCTGATCCACCATCACCACGAAGTCGGTCAGCGCGGGGGAGTAGACGTGCCCGCCCGCCGCGGCCCCCATGATGAGCGAGATCTGCGGGATCACGCCCGAGGCTCGTGTGTTGCGGCGGAAGATCTCCCCGTACAGCGCCAGGGAGACCACGCCCTCCTGGATGCGCGCGCCGCCGCCCTCATTGATGCCGATCAACGGGCAGCCCGTCTTGAGGGCGAAGTCGATGATCTTGACGATCTTCTCGCCATAGACCTCCCCCAGGGCCCCGCCGAAGACTGTGACGTCCTGACTGAAGACGCACACCGGTCTTCCGTGGATTGCGCCCGTCCCCGTGATCACGCCGTCGCCATACGGCCTGCGGGCATCCATCCCGAAGCTCTTCGAACGATGCCGGGCGAACTCATCAAGCTCGGCGAAACTACCCTCGTCCAGCAGGGCCAGGACCCGCTCCCTGGCGGTCATCTTGCCTTTGGCATGCTGCTTCTCGACTGCCTCGGCAGAGCCCGCATGGACGGCCGCGTCAATGCGGCGCCCCAGGTCTGCCAGCTTCCCAGCGGTGGTGTGGATGTCGATCTCCATGGATGGCACCTTAGCGTCTGCAACGGCCCCTGAGGGTGGAATCCGGTGAGACCGTGACGTAGGGTTCCGCCATGCCTGAGAACATGTTTCGCGGGGTCCGCTGGGTTGATGAGACGGGATCCACGAACTCTGACGTGATCCGGGAGGCCCGGGGGGGTGCTGGTGTGGGGCTCGTGATCGCCACCATGAACCAGGTCGCGGGACGGGGACGTCTGGATCGTACCTGGGTGGCGCCGCGTGACAGCTCGCTGGCCTTTTCTGTGTTGCTCGCCCCGGAGCCTGTCTTCTCACAGTGGGGGTGGCTTTCGCTGCTGGCGGGCATGGCTGTTCACGACACCATTGATGAGCTCGCAGGTGTGCCGGGACGGGTTCAGCTCAAGTGGCCCAATGACGTCCTCATTGACTCCCGCAAAGTCTGCGGCATCTTGAGCGAACGCATCGAGTCGCCTGACGGGCCACGCGCCGTCATCGGGATCGGAGTCAACATCTCGATTCCTGAGGGGGAACTGCCGGTGCCGACCGCCACGTCGCTGCGGATCGCCGGGCTGCCGGAGGACCCTGTGCGCCTTCTGGAAGGGGTTCTCAACCGGTTCCAGTCTCTCTACGGCTGCTGGCAGGCATCGGGTGAGATGCGCAGGGAATACCGGGAACGCTGCGCATCCATTGGAACGCAGCTGCGGATAGTGGTGGACGCCGCGACCGAGGTCTCCGGGACCGGCCTGGGCATTGATGAGCTCGGGCGTCTCCAGGTGGCAACTGCCTCTGGAGTCCGGGTTTTCTCCGCCGGAGACGTGATCCACGCCCGCATGGACCAATCCATGACAGACTTGGGGCATGGTGAGAAACAAGGAACTGCTGGCCCGTGATGAGCAGATACAGCTGACCCTGCGCACGCATGTCAAAGCTCTCTTCCTGGCGGCCGTTGTTCTGATCGCCTCAACGGCTGTTCTCGGGCTCGGCATTGCGTTGATGCCCACACAGGCCCGCCCCATCGGCACCTATGTCCTGATCGGCCTGTATCTGATCATCGTCATCTGGCTCGTTATTCTGCCGTATATGCGGTGGTACACCTCCACCTATACCATCACCAATCGGCGTATCATCACGCGGAAGGGCATCCTGAACAGGACGGGACACGACCTGCCGATCCGCAGCATCAACAACGTCAACTATGAGCTCTCCTTCTGGGATCGGGTGTTCGGCTGCGGCACGCTGATCCTGGAGACTGCGGCAGAAAAGCCACTCCATCTTCCCGATGTCCCGAGGGTCGAGAAGGTTCATGTCGTCATCGCCGACCTGATCTTCGATGGGGAGCCGGATGACGAGTGAGGACTTCCCCTCAGAGGGATCTCCCGGACGCTCCCAGTAGGCTGCTGCCTCGTGGATCGTCGTTACCGTGTTGGAATCATCGGCGGTGGGCAGCTGGCCCGCATGATGCAGCAGGCTGCCATCGGTCTCGGCATAGAGATTCGCCTGCTCGCCGAGGGCGCTGACGTCTCGGCGGCGCAGGTCGTGCCGCTCACCACCGTCGGGGACTACACGCACCTGGGGTCTCTGGAGAGCTTCGCATCCGGATGTGACGTGATCACCTTTGATCACGAACACGTACCCACCCGGCATCTTCGGGCGCTGCAGGACCGGGTGGCCGTCCGCCCCGGACCCGAACCCCTGGAATTTGCCCAGGACAAGGCGAGGATGAGGGAGCGACTCTCAGAGCTCGACGTCCCATGCCCAGCCTTCGCCATCTGCCGCACACCCCAGGAGCTCACCGCCTTCGGGGAGACACGGGGGTGGCCGGTCATCGCCAAGACCTCCCGTGGCGGATACGACGGCAAAGGCGTCTGGAAACTGTCTGGCCCGGGCGAGACGCAACTACCGTTCGATGCGAAGCCCGAGATCTCAGCGGGTGAGGAGGTGGTGATTCTCGCGGAGGAGTTCATCGACTTCGAGCGGGAGCTGTCCGTGATCGCCGTCCGCTCTGCCCGGCAAGCCGTTGTCTATCCGGTGTCGGAGACCCTCCAACGGAGTGGGGTCTGCGTCGAGACCATCACCCCGGCGCCCAGGCTCCCCGCAGAGCAGGCCAGCGCATTGCAGGAACTGGGGTTGCGGATCGCCGGTGAGCTGGGGGTCATCGGGGTGCTCGCGGTCGAGCTGATGCAGGCCCGTGATGGAAGGATCCTGGTGAACGAACTCGCGATGCGGCCCCACAACACCGGCCACTGGAGCATCGACGGGGCCCGCACCAGTCAGTTCGAGAACCATATCCGCGCGGTCCTCGGGCTTCCCCTCGGCGCACCGGACATGATCTGCCCCGTCGCAGTCATGGACAACGTGCTTGGCGGGGCGGAGCAGGATCTGACTGGCGCACTGCAGCATGTCTTCGCCCGTGACCGGGAGATTGCAGTTCATCTTTACGGCAAAGATGTGCGGCCCGGACGCAAGGTGGGGCATGTCACCGCCTGCGACACTGACCTGGGCACGGCCGTGAGCCGCGCCCGCCATGCAGCCCGCTACCTGATGGGAGAACCTGATGCCTGATGTCGCGATTCTGATGGGTTCGGATTCCGACTGGCCCACCATGGAGGCAGCTGCCACAGCGCTCGACGAGTTCGGCGTCAGCTATCACGCCGACGTTGTCAGCGCCCATCGCATGCCGGAGGAGATGGTTTCCTTCGGAAGGACCGCCCATGAGAGGGGGTTCAAGGTCATCATCGCGGGCGCGGGAGGCGCAGCTCACCTGCCGGGGATGCTGGCCGCCCTGACACCCCTTCCGGTGATTGGCGTGCCGGTCGCCCTGAGGCATCTGGAGGGCATGGACTCCCTGCTGTCCATCGTGCAGATGCCGTCGGGGGTCCCGGTGGCAACGGTGGCCATCGGCAATGCCCGCAACGCCGGTCTCCTGGCTGTGAGGATTCTCGGAGCCAGTGATGAGAAGCTCCGGGCACAGCTGGTGCAGTTCCAGGGAGCTCTCCGAGATGCAGCCCACGCCAAGGGAGAGGCGATTCGCTCACGGTGATGGGGGAGCGTGCAATGAGGGCCCCGGGGAATCCCGAGGCCCTCACAGTGCCTGATCAGATCACTTTGTGGTGACGCGCACCCACATGTCGGAGTAGTGGTCGTCAACCTGCTTCGTGGTCATGCTGACGCCGTTGATTGGTGCCAGGTTCTCTTTGACCTCTGGAGAGAAGGCATTGGGGTTCTGGGCCTCGATCATGTCAAGGATCTTCGGCACATCTGCCCACAGGATCGCCTGGGCGTCGCCGGCGTCCTTGGCTGCCTTCTTGTAGGCCTCGTTGTCACCGAGTTTGGGAAGCGACCCCAGCTCATCCGAGTCGATCCCGAACGTTGTGACGACGAGGTCACCCTGGACGGTGGTCTCGATGCCGGTGGCCGAGCCGTTGGAGGCGCGCTTGATGACATCCTCGATCTTCGCCTTGTGCGTCTCGGGATCGTCAGTGCGGACCTTCAGTGCGACCTTTGGCTGATTCTGATCGATTACCATGGAGACTCCAACCTGCTTGCCGAGGAGGGCGCGCAGATCATCGGCTGATGTGATGCCCAGCTGCTGCAGGGAATCGGCGACCCGAGAATTCCTGTCTTCCTGCAGACCTTCCCAGAGCTTGTCGACAGCGTCTGACTGGACCGCGGTGGACAGCGAGCCGAACCAGTCACCGGGCATCCCGGACATGAGGTCGGCTGCCTTCTCACCGCTCTTGGAGAAGGTGCTTTCCGACCAGCCGATGGTGCGCAGGGCCAGGGCTCCGTCCTCGACCTTGATGCCGGCGGCGGCGCGGAAGTTCATGCTCTTGGGCAGGTCGATGTGTTGGGCCTTAACGGTCTCCTTCACCAGGTCATCGGAGACCCATGCTGTGGCCAGGAAGCCCTGGCCGAGTTTGTCCATGTCGGCCTTGTATTTCTCATTGGAGGTGAGATTGCCGTTCTTCAAGGATTCCTCAGAGAGGTTGCTCTGCTCACTGGTCACGATCATCAGGTCATCCACGAAGAAGGTCTTGGTCCTTGATGACATGTGCTTATCGACGAACTGCTTGGCCTTGTCCTTGTCGGTGACCTGGAAGGACAACACGGGCTGGAAGTTGGTGTCTCCGTCCTTGCCCTCCTGGATAGCGCCCAGGGCGATGGAGTCGCCGAGCCATGGCTTGACCTCAGCCTCGTAGTCGGGCATGGAAGTGTCCCGCTGCTTCAAGGCGTTGTACAAAGCCGCCTTGTAGTCGTCGCCGGCGGTCTTCATATCGTCGGCGAGGATGGGGAACTTGGCCGCCAGATCCTTGACGGCGAGCTTGTCGCCGGCTGCCGGATTGAGATTCACCTCGACCATAGCCAAGGTGTCCTTGGGAAGTCCCTTCGCGGCAGCAGGCGCTGCGCCACGGAGCAGTGACCAGGCGAAGATGCCTCCACCGACGAGCAGCGCCAGCGCGAGAACGCCGGCCACGATCGTGGGCGTCTTCGACTTGGGCTTCGTCGGAGCAGCTGTCGTCTGCTGCTGCGGTGCCTGCCCGTCCTGCAAGGCCTGGTCTGGTGCGGTGTTGCCAGGGTAAGGTGAGCCACCAGGCTGGCTTGGATCGTTTTGATTCAATGTTCTTCCCTCTGCCTCGGGTTCTCTGACCTTTTCAGGGTAGCCGGAGATGGGTTCAGAACCTTGAGTCGGACTGGGCTACCCATAGACCGCATACTATTTCGAGTACTGTGCCAGGACCTCGGTGTTTCCCCTCTTGACTGCGTCGAATACCTCTTTGCTGGCCTTTTCGTCCCAGATCATGACGCTCTGGTCGCCCCGCATCGCATTGGCGTCCGACACCGGGACGCTCAGCGAATACCCTGAGCCGACTGCGGAGCCCATGAACACCTGGACGCCGTCCAGCACTTGGAGGGGGCCCGTGCCGGTTCCCCTGCCCAGGGTGTGGGCGGCAGCCAGATTCAGGTTCCAGTAGGAGACGGGGTTGAGGATCGTCAATGGGTTCAGAGCCTTCTTCGCCACCTTGCCGATGATCTCGCGCTGCCGCTCCATGCGACCGACGTCGCCGCGGGGATCGGCCTTGCGCATCCGGACGTAGCCCAGGGCTGTCTTGCCGTTCAGAGTTTGGCAGCCTGCGGGGAGCTCCAGGTGGGAATCCTGATCATTGATCGGCTCCTGAGGGCAGACCTCAACGCCGCCGACCGCGTCCACCGCCTCCACGACGCCCAAGAACCCAACCTCTAGATATCCGTCGATGCGGATTCCGGTGTTCTCCTCGACGGTTTGGATCAGCAGCGGCGCCCCGCCCCAGGCGTAGGCGGCGTTCAGCTTCGCATTGCCCTTGCCCGGAACCGACACCCAGGAGTCCCGTGGCAGTGAGATCAGAGCAGACTTCCCCGAGGGGGGCTTGTACAGCAGCATCATGCTGTCGGTGCGGCGTCCCTCCGTGTCGCCCGTGCCAAGTTCCCTGCGCTGCTGCTCGGTCAGCTGATCCCGGCCATCTGAGCCGACCAGCAGGACGGCCGTTCCCGGCTGCTCGGGGGGGAGCGTTCCTTGGTGTTCGGTCTTGACGGTGTTCCCGACTGTCCAGGCGTAGATCGGTGTCCCCACCATGAACACAACCCACGCCAGGACCAGGGCCACAATGATCCTGCGGATGGGGTGGCGGCGACGCGGCCTGCGGCCTGCCCCCCGGCCACCAGGCTGCTGCTGTGGTGGCCGGGGGCCAGATGGTGGGGCGACGTGCTGGGCTGCGGGATACCCCGAGGCCTGCTGCGGCGTATGCCAGGGCGGCTGGCTTGGTGCGGGGCGTGAGGCTGACAGACGCGCCTGTTCCTCGGGAGAGTAGATGCGAGTGGCCTCTGGGGTCGGCTCGCGGCGGTACAGCCAGTCGAGGTCAGGGTCACGCTGCTGGTCGCTCATGGGAGAAAAGGCTACCCTTCCGCCGAATTCGGGCTCTGGACGGCGCGCCTGCCGCGAGGCGCATGCCCCCGGGGCCACTCTGGGGGAGCCCAACCTCTTGCCCGAGACCCCATGGAGTGAAGCATGCCGACTACTGAGGCTGCCGTGCGCAATCGACGGGCCTTCGGGCTGGTTCTGCTGAGTGCACTGCTGCCTGGCTCGGCGCAGTTCGTGTCGGGTCATCGTGGGCTGGGCCGATGGGCCCTGCGGATCTGGGGCGCCCTGCTGGCTGTGGGGTTCCTGCTCATCATGGGGCTGCTGCTTTGGCGTGGGCCGACCGTCGGGCTGCTGCTGAGCGGTCCGGTGACCGCCGCCATGAGAGTGCTCGTCTGGGTGGTGTTCGCGGGGTGGCTTCTGCTCCTGATCGACGCCTGGCGCCTGACACGACCACCGGAGCTGACGCGGCGAGCCAGGCTGGTTCTCACTGGGGGGTGTGTGGGGCTGGTTCTGCTTGCAGGGCTGGGAACGAGCCTGGCGGCCAGCGCATTCACCGCAGCCGGGCATGTGTCCGAGGTCCTGGAGGGCGGCGGCGATGCTGAGGCCAAACGTGGCCGCTACAACGTCCTCCTGCTCGGCGTGGATGCGGCTGCGGATCGTGAGGGCTTGCGGCCGGACTCCATCAACGTGGCCTCCATTGATGTCGAGACGGGGAGAACGGTGCTCCTCGGGCTGCCCCGCAATCTGATGGGCGTGCGGTTCCCGGGCCGTTCGCCACTCAAGAAGCTTTATCCCGACGGCTACCGCTGCGGTGAGGACTGCATGCTGAACGGCGTCTACACGCTCGGGCAGGACCATGCCGACCTCTATCCAGGCAAGGAGGCCGGCCTGGAGGCGATGAAGGAGGCCGTCTCCGAGACCCTGGGGCTGGAGTTGAACTACTACGCCATGGTGGATCTCGCGGGATTCCAGAATCTCATCGATGTCATGGGTGGAATCCGGTTGGATATCGGAAAACGGGTGCCGATCGGCGGTGTCGGCTCTGACATCTACGGCTGGATCGAACCGGGGGAGAATGTGCACCTTGATGGCTACCGCGCCCTGTGGTTTGCACGCTCCCGCGCCGACTCCGACGACTATGAGCGCATGGTGCGGCAGAAATGCGTCATGTCTGCGATGGCGAGGCAGCTCGATCCCGGGACTGTCGCCAGCCGTTTCGCGGATCTGGCCGCAGCCGGGTCCGACATCGTGCGCACTGACGTCGGCACAGGTGACATCGCCCAGCTGGTGGATCTCGCCCTCAAGGGCAGGGGCCTGCCGATCGACACCGTCAACTTCGCCCCACCGCTGATCAACACCGGACACCCCGACTTCGCAGTGATCCGCGCCACCGTCGAGGAGCGTATTGCCGCATCACAGCAACTGGATCAATCAGCCCCCACACCCATGAGCTCCGCACCCGAGTCGGCTGAATCCACCCCCCAGCCCCGCAACAGCAGCCCGCAGCCCACCAAGACGACGGGGAGCCCCACCCCCTCCGTGGAGCCTGAACGCAGCGACGGGGAGGCGGAGACGCCGGTCTGCCGGGTAAGTTGAGGCGGGTGAACCCCCTGGAACCTGTCAGCGTCGTGATGCCCGTCCGCAATGAGGAACGGCATCTGCGCGCCGCCGTGAGACGTGTCCTCGAGCAGGGCTACTCCGGCGACCTCGAAATTGTCCTGGCCGTCGGGCCGAGCGACGACCAGACCCGCCAGATTGCCGACGAGCTTGCTGCGTCCGACCCCCGTGTCCGTGTCATCGACAACCCCACCGGGTATACCCCGGCGGGCCTGAACCTCGCCATCCGGGCGGCGCGGCATGAGGTCATAGTGAGGGTGGACGGTCACGTTGAGCTCAGCCCGGGATACATCGCCACGGCGGTGAGGATCCTGCATGAGACCGGGGCAGCCAACGTCGGGGGCCTGATGGACGCCCGCGGCCGAACCCTTTTCGAGCGGGCGGTCGCCGCAGCCTACAACTCGCCACTCGGCCTGGGCGGGGGGGGATTCCATGTGGCGGACACTCCCGCGGGGCCCGCCGACACCGTCTTCCTCGGAGTGTTTCAGAGGAAGGCCCTCCAGGATGTGGGGGGATTCGATGAGTCCCTTCACAGGGCGCAGGACTGGGAGCTTAACTATCGGCTGCGCCGGGCCGGGCATGTGGTGTGGTTCACCCCGGAGCTGCGGGTGACCTATCGTCCCCGCTCCACCCTGGGGGCTTTGGCGAGGCAGTTCTTCCGAACCGGCCAGTGGCGACGCGAGGTGATCCGGCGTCATCCCGAGACCGCCAGCCTGCGCTACCTGATACCCCCGGCCGCAGTCCTCGGCTCTGGAGGCGGTCTGCTGGGGGCGATCGCCGGGCTGTTGCTGCGTGTGCCGTGGCTGCTCGTCCTCCTAGCCTTGCCCGGCAGCTACCTCGCCTACCTCAGCTACGCCACCGCCTCCATGCGGGGCTTGGACTCCGCGACTCGCCGCAGGCTTCCCCTCGTGCTAGCGGTCATGCACTTCGGATGGGGGCTTGGCTTCCTGCGCGGCCTATGACCCTGAGCCTGTTCTCTCCTCATCCGCGATCTGCTGGAGCCGCTCGGACGAGGCCCCCGTCACCACGACGGTGGAGCCGCCCCCCAGCACCGGAGCCACCAGCAGGTCCTGCACTGTGGACCATCCGGGGCCAGGATCCGCGAACAGACGCCGGCTCTCCCGGACCGGTGTCCGGGCCACCTCCTCGTGGGTGATGTGTGGAAGCCAGGCCACCTCATCGGGGGCGACTGGCTCGCTGAGATGATAATCCGGCTGGGCCAGCACGTCGGCGTAGTCGACGCATCCAGGCGGAAGCTGGGGGAGTCCCAGGCCTAGCGGGTGGAGTGAGCACATGACGGTGCTGGAGCCCCGCACCTGGCTTTCCGGCCCCACGACCGCCAGCTCTGCGCCTGCTGCGCTCTCGGTGACCGGGCATCCTCGCTGCCAGCAGCCAGCCACCCACACTGCCGTCACCCAGTGCCCGGGAGCTGAGGTGAGCAGCTCTACATGGACTGTCTCGCCGGGGTCTGTCCCCAGGTCCTCCAGAAGGTTTGCGGTCTTGTCCACCCAGTTGGCGAAAGTCCTGCCCGACAGCTCCACTCGAGAACCGGCAGCCTCGTCGTAGTGGGTGAACAGGGGAGAGGGGCCAGCGTTCCGATGAAGATGATCCACAAACATGCGCGTAATAGTAAATGCGTATCGGCGTTTGCCCCTACTGTTTGTTCATGCGATACGTGGTCATCATGGCGGGGGGCTCGGGGACGCGGCTCTGGCCTCTGTCTCGGCAGGGCACCCCCAAGCAGTTGCTGGAACTCTTCAACGGCAAGAGCCTGCTTCGGCTGGCCTACGAGAGGGTCTCGGGTCTGGTGCCAGACTCCCAGATTCTGATCTGCACGTCACGCACGTACGTGGATCTCGTGGCTCGGCAGCTGCCGGAGCTTCCGGAGGAGAACTTGCTGGGTGAGCCGGTCGGGAGGGACTCTCTCAGCGCAGTCGCCTGGTCGGCGGCGGTGCTGGAGCAACGTGACTGTGACGCCGTCGTCGCGATGCTCAGTGCCGATCACATCATCAGCCCTGTCGAGGGATTCCGTGCCACCCTGATCCGCGCCTTCGAGGTGGCGGAGGCGCGCGAGCAGGCGTTGGTGACCATGGGGGTGGTGCCCGTCGGGCCGCATACCGGATTCGGTTATCTGCACCGTGGAGAGCCCCTGGACGGTGTGCCGGGTGCCTGGCGGGTCGCTGAGTTCCGTGAGAAACCCGAGCCTGAGCTTGCCCAGCGCTACTTCACCTCGGGGGAGTACTGGTGGAATGCAGGGATGTTCGTGTGGCGGGCGGCGACGCTGCTGACCCAACTGGAGCGTCTCGTTCCCGACACAGCAGACAGGGTGCGCAGGATCGCCAGAGACCCCAGGCTGCTGGATGAGCTGTTCCCAACCCTCCTGAAGACCTCCGTGGACTATGCCGTCATGCAACCCGTGTCCCGGGGGGAGACTGATGCTGAGGTCCTGGCCGTCGAACTGGACGTCTCCTGGGCCGACGTTGGGAGCTTCCAGAACCTCTCAGAGCAGTTCCCGATAGATGACCACGGCAACCGGCGTGACGGCAGGAGCATCACCCTGGACTCCAACGGTTGCGTGATCGTCAACGCTGCGGGGCCGGGGCATCTGGTCGCGACGCTGGGGCTTGAGGACGCTCTCATCGTGCACACGCGGACAGCGACGCTGGTGGCGTCGCTGTCCGATGCAGACCGGGTTAAGGAGCTCGTCGAGCTGGTTCGACAGCAGCATGGAGTGGAGTTCGCGTAACCTCTGGCCAAAAATAGGACACCGCGAGTTTCAGCCTTGGTGGGAGCGTTCTCGGGGTCCTCTCATCGGCCATGTCCTGGTCGTGGGGTGAGCCGCACCCGAAGTCCTTCGATCGGGTGAAATGCCTTGTCAGAGCGGGTTTGCTGAGGGGGGCGAGCGGCTATCGCCCGAACGTCGATGCTCGGTGGCATGCCACGGTCGGGGAATCTCGAGGGGCGTCTGCGCGTCGACTTGCATCCAGGGTGCGTGGGTATCATGGCCACGTTCATCTTCATCTTCGATTCTTGGCTGAGAGGTCAGCGATGGCCTGGGGGCGGCGGGACACCGCCGGGTTCGGCGAGGGGGCGAAGGGGGCGTAGAACCGGATCGGAATTAACGTTCGTTAGGCGAGATTGCAAGTCGACTCGCCGTACGGGCTTGACTCAGAGGAATTGCGCGTGTGTAATTTGGGCCAGAGAGGGGGCAGTATGGACGACATCTGGACGTTGGGGGTGAACGCCGAGGACGTTTTTGCGTGGCATCAGCATGCGCTGTGCGCGCAGACGGACCCTGAGGCCTTTTTCCCGGAGAAGGGTGGATCCACCCGGGAGGCGAAACGTGTGTGCGCAAGCTGCACAGTCCGGGCTGAGTGCCTGGAATACGCCTTGGCTAATGACGAACGTTTCGGCATCTGGGGGGGACTGTCGGAACGTGAGCGACGGAAGCTGAAGCGGCAGGCCATGTGACGCTATCGTCAGTGGTGCCCCTTTGAGACCTTGGGGCCCCACTGACAGGAGGAACGCGCTTGACGAGCCAGGCAAACGGCGATGACCTCTGGGCGTGGATGCATGAGGAACCTGAGGCTGAGGCCTATGAGGAGATCAATCCTCGTGAGGTGACTGCCGTGATGGTGGTTCACAACGCAGAAGAATGGCTTCCCAGACAGCTGCGCGCCGTAGCGGCGCTCAATCCCAGGCCCGGCCGCATCATTGTGGTCGACAACGGTTCGACCGATAAGTCGCGTCCGCTCCTGAGTCAGGCCTACAACGCGGGCGTCGTCACCTCGCTGGTCCCCGGAACTGCGGACCAGTCTTTCGGAGACGCCGTCAACTCTGCGTTGAGTGCGCCTCCACGGTGGCTGTGGCTGCTCCATGACGACTCTGCGCCGAAACCCGATGCCCTGCGCCAGTTGCTGCGGGGCGCCGCGTCCCAGCAGGCCGATGTCGTCTTCCCCAAACTGCTGCAGCCTCGTCGACGCAACTATCCGGAGACCCTCGCCGAGGTCGGCCAGTCCATCACCTCGACGGGACGCCGCGTCGGCATGGTTGAGCCCGGTGACATCGACCAGGGTCAGGAGCAGTCCACAGCGGTTCTCGGTGGCTCCACCGCGGGAATGCTGATCCGTGGAGAGGCATGGCTGCGTCTGGGAGGCCTGTCACCGGAGCTTCCACTTCACCGTGATGGGGTCGACTTCGGCTGGCGCGCCAACGAAGCAGGTTTCAAGGTCATCACCTGGCCTGATGCCGCAATGACGCATCGCCAGTCTGGGCGCACCGGGGAGCGACAGTGCTCGCTCGCCAGAGACGACCATGAGATCGATCGTCTCGCAGCGCTCCGGGTGGTGGCGGCCCGCGGGCAGAAGCCCCCGTCGAGGGTGCGGCTGACCCTCGGCAGCTGGTTCCGTGCCGCTGGCTATCTGCTCCTCAAATCACCTCGGCTTGCGAAGGCCGAGTTGAGGGCGCTGCGCCGTTTCACTCGCACCTCGGATCAGGTGGCGAGCCTCGCGGCCCGCACCGTGGGTGCTCAGGTTGATGTCTCGCATCTGCTGCCAGGACGCTACTGGCCTGTTCGCAACGCCGTTGATCGGATCGGCTCCAACCTGGCGGAACGCTACCGGGACTTCACCAACCAGGAGACCGGGATCAGCATCGACGAGATGACCGGTGACGACTTCGCCGGAGGACCCGTCAGACGACGGTTGCTCGCCCCACTGACCCTGCTGACGCTGCTTCTGCTCGTCGGGTGTGTCGCCGTCTCACGTGATCTGATCGGGTTGGGCGAGATCTTCGGGGGAGGGCTTCTTCCCGCGCCCGGGTCGCTCGACAGGGCATGGCAGGCCGCGCTCAGTCCGGTGACGGGGACAGCTGGGGCGGATGCGCCCTGGCTTGGTGTAGGGGCGTTCCTCTCCACTCTTGCCTTCGGCAGCCCGAGATGGTTCGTTGTCATGGCGTTGCTGCTGACCCCCCTGCTGGCGGGGCTCTCTGTCCATGCTCTCCTGCGGCGCTTGGGTGTGACCCGCACCACCGCCGCTGCCGTCTCCGGCACCTGGGCGGGTGCGGTGATCCTGCTCGGTTTGGTGACGGCAGGTGACATAGCGGGCCTGACGCTGTCCGTCGTCTTGCCGCGCATTGCGGCTGGCATCCACCGCATGGCCATCGACGACTCCGCAGGGGCAGAGCGGCTGCGAGCGCCAGCAGCCACGGCTGCCTGGCTGCTGCTGGGCACTGTGGTGTGGCCGGCGCTGGCCGTCATAGCCCTGATGGGCGCCGTGGCCTGGGTTCTGTGGGACAAGACTGCGTGGCTGCGGATGCTGATTGCCGTCATGCTGCCCATCGCCTTCCTTGCCCCTTGGGCGCCGACGCTGTGGCGCTGGCCCGGCCGCATCCTGACGGGCCCGGATCCACTGGCCTGGCCGGCCTGGCAGCCAGCCTCCCTGGGGATGCTGACCGGACGGCTTCTGCCATCTGGATTCCCGATGTGGGTGAACTTCGCCTTCTTTGGAGTCCTCGGCCTTGCCGCCCTCTACGCCACCTGCGGTCTCCGTGCCTCACTGCTGCGCCTGACCCTCATCGGTGCGCTCGCCGTTCCGCTGCTGCTGGGTGTCTTCCTGTCCCGTCTCGCCGTCCCGGTCAATGGCGGTGAGGCGCGTGCCCTACTCTCGGGATGGGCACTGCTGACGGTGGCGGCCTTGCTGGCCCCCATCGTTGCGCTCCGGCTCCGCGACGAGCGTGCGCCCCTGGATGTCCGTGCGGTGATCGCAGGGCTGACCGCGCTCAGTGTCCTGGCCACCGGCGTCTGGGCCTTCTACGGGTTCTCCGGGCCTGTGCGCAACCGCTCCTCGGAACTCGGCTATGTCGGCGACGTGGTGCGCTCCGCCCGCCAGACCCGTGTTTTGATGATCGAGCGTATGGATGATGGGACCCTGACCTGGAACGTCGTTGACTCATCTCAGCCGTCATGGGGTTCGGCTGAACGCAATCCGGCTGGAGGCTTCAGTTTAGAGTTCGCCACTGTGGTGCAGCTGGTCAGCGGTGGCGATGCGCCGGAGGACCTTGCCACGCGGCTGACCGACGTCGGAATCAGCCACATCTGGACGCGGGGATTTAGCTCTGAGCAGCTGGCGGCGGTCGGCAATGCCGCCGGTCTCAGCAACTCCATCATGGCGGAGGGCACAGTTTTGTGGACGGTCGTCGACCTGCCTGCGCGAGCCAGGATTGAGGATTCCTCCGGTCGCTCCTCGGTTCTCGACGGTCAGGTTGCCGCGGCGGACACAGACCGACAGCTCGTGCTGGCCGAGCCCCCTGACTCTCGCTGGGAGGCCCGGATCGGAGATCATCAACTGGCCCGCGCGGATGACTCTGAGGTGGTCTTTACCATCCCGGCTGGCGTTTCCGGGAAACTCACCTGGCAGCTCCGGCCGTCCTGGGGAGCCCTCGGATGGCAGATCGCCATCGCGATCATCATCCTGGGTCTGGCTGCCCCGACTATCGGAGGGGCCTCTGCCGCCCGGCGTTCTTTGGAGGAGACATGATTCGCCGAATCCTGGAGTCCACCGTTGGGTTCGCGGTGATCGCAGGCATGGCCTTCGGGCTCACGATTCTCACCCCTGCCGCGCTTCCACGGACGACCACCGTCGAGGCGACTCGTTCCGTGAAGGTGGTGTGTATGCCTGCGGCTGCCCAGGCGACGATCCTGGTGGACCGTGCCGACAAGATCGGACCGCTTGGCGGGCAGATGAGTGAAACCGCCCAGACGGTCCTGACCGGCCAGGAGACCTCAGTGGTTGCGGAGGGCACGGAGGGGCCTGTGGGTGGTGCCTTGACTGGATCCGGCACCGTCAAGACCCTGACCCCCTGCCTCAGGCCTGTCTCCCAGGGGGTTATCGCCCTTCCCGCCACCGCTGACACGCAGCTGAGGATCGTCAACCCCGACTCCTCGGAGGCGGCCATCGATCTGACGCTCTACGGGGCGGAAGGTGAGATCCAGTCACTCGGTGCCCGTGGCATCGCCTTGGCGCCTTTCGAGGAGCGCACCATCGCGTTGTCGGTGCTCACCGCTGAGGCAACTCCCGTCGGGGTGTCGTTCAAGGCCAGCCGCGGCAGGGCGGCGGTCGCCGCATTCACCCAGACGTCCGCCCGGGCCACGGCTGCGATTCCCTCGCAGCTTGCTGAGCAGCACTACCTGCCTGGGGTGCCGGCCGGAGCATCCCAGGCTGTGGTGGTGCTGGCGAACCCCAGCGAGCGGCGGCTCACAGTGAATCTGAAGGCCTACGGCTCCACACCGGCATATACCCCCGAGGGCGGTGAGAACATCAGCGTCGCACCTTATTCGAGTGTCTCCGTGCCGCTTCAGGACTCGCTGGCGAGTGAGGCCACATCCATTGGCGTCCTCGCTGACGCTCCGGTGATCGCGGGCCTGTCCTACACCGTGAACGATTCGGATGACGTCGCTCCTGTGCAGGCCGGTGACGACCTGACGACATTTACGGCCCCCGGAGGCGTCCTGCAGCTCACCAATCCGGGAGGGGAGGCTGTCACCGCCACCGTGACCGCCGTGGGTGCCGGTGGGGCTGAGGAGAGTTCCTCCGTGGAGGTGGGTGCTGGGAAGACTGTGGCCCATCCCCTGCCTGCGGGTGCTGAGGGTGGCCAGCGAGTGCGGGTCTCAGCCGACACGCCTTTGTTCGGTGCTGTGGTTAGCGCCGGCCAGCAGGGTGCCTGGACTGCGCCGCTTGAGGTGGTCGCATCGGGTGCTGTGAAACCTGTCGCAGCCGAACTGGATCCGAGTCTGCGGTAGGTGCAGCAGGTGGTGGGTCTGCCAGGCGGAGACGGTGCTACTCCTCCCAGTTTGGGCCCTCGTCCCCGACCAGATCCCCGATCGGTAGGCCCAGCAATGCGCTGAGCTGCTCCACGATGGTGCGATGCACAAGCTCCCGCAACGCCTGACGACTCGTGGCTCGATGCTCCAATGGGCGTTCGTAGATGACGATCTGCGCGGGCCTGCCTTTGGACGGCTCCAGGGCCGCTGACATCGGGACCCGGTCTCCCGACCATGCGGTTTTGAGCAGAGGAACATCCTCCACTCCCACGACAATGCCATCGAGAGCCCGGGGGTTGACGTCAGTTATGGCCTTCAAGGCGTGTTTGACGCACTCGTTGAAATACTCGGTGCGGCTCGGCGTGTGCAGCGGCACCAGTTTGCGGCCCTTGTCATCCGGTTGGGCAAGGGGTCCGCGGAGGCCTCTGTCGTGTCGGTCCCGGCTGCGTTGCATGCGTCAACTCTAGTGTCACGTGTCGTCATGTCGCTGGTGCTTCTTGGTCCCGGATGTGGCGCCTCGCCTCGTTCACGGAACATTCAGCGCGGTTTCGCTCGACTGCCTCGCGATGCATCCGCCTCCCACTGACGAACTTCCGACACACGGTGCCAGCAGGTGGGGCACCTGGAGTGCGCGTGCCGCGCGAAGAAGCGGTAGGCTGCGCAGGTGCGTCGATGTTCACGGACTGCCTGCGGACTGCCTGCCGTAGCCACGCTCACCTATGTGTACGCCGATTCCACGGCCGTGCTCGGGCCGCTGGCCGAGGCGCAGGTTCCGGGAGCCTTCGACCTGTGCGCTGAACACGCCGCACGCACGTCGGCGCCCCGTGGCTGGGAGGTTATTCGGCTCCCGTGGGAGCGCAGGAGGCAGCGGGACATTGATGCCGACGACGAACTGGTGGCTCTCGCCAATGCGGTGCGTGAGATCGGGCTCAGAGATGAGCGACCGGAGCCAGATCCCCCGGTTCCGCCGCCCCCGACACCTGAGCCGGGACGTAGGGGCGGACATCTTCGTCTGCTTCCCAAGATCGAATGACACCCCATCCCCGGGGTGAAAAGGTAAGCTCTCTGCCGTGCTGAAGGACCAGATTTTCAAAGCGAATGACATCCGGGGCCTTGTGCTGGGGGAGGAACCCGAGTGGGACTTGGACGGTGCTAGGAGACTCGGTGCGGCTTTCGTGCAGCTGCTCGACCTCAACGGCGGGGCCTTCGTGCTGGGACGCGACATGCGTTCGCTGGGGCGCGAGCTCTCCCTGGCCTTCGCAGATGGGGCAAGACGTGCTGGAGCCGACGTCATAGACGTGGGCCTGACCTCAACCGATCAGCTGTGGTTCGCATCAGGGCATCTGGGGTTGCCCGGGGTGCAGTTCACGGCAAGCCACAATCCCGCCGCCTACAACGGCATCAAATTCTGCCTGGCGAACGCCCAGCCGGTTCCAGCGTCATTCACCACCCAGTTACGTGACCTGGCGGGTGAGATCCCCATCGGGGAGCGAGCGACCGGTGATTACAGCGAACGCGACCTCGGAACCGAGTACATCGCCCGGTTGGAGAGGATCGTCCCACCCGGAGCGGGACGACGAATGAAAGTGGTGGTGGATGCCGGCAATGGCATGGCCGGGCTCGTCGCGCCAGCAGTGTTGAAGGGGCGGGACGTGGAGCTCGTCGGCCTGTACCTTGACCTGGATGGAACCTTTCCGAATCATCCGGCGAACCCCCTGGAGCCGGAGAACCTGGTGGCGGCGCAGGCCGCGGTGCGCACGGAGGGGGCAGATCTGGGGCTGGTCTTCGACGGTGACGCCGACCGCTGCTTTCTGATTGATGAGCGTGGCAATGTGGTGGATCCCTCCGTCGTCACCGCCATGATCGCGCTGGCGGAGTTGGAGAAGGAGCCGGGTGGGGTGGTCGTCATCAACTCCATCACCTCGCAGGCGGTCTCCGAGGCGGTCTCTGGACGGGGTCGGCTGGTGCGCTCCCGGGTCGGGCACACCTACGTGAAGGCGCTGATGGCGAGCGAGGATGCCATTTTCGGGGGTGAGCACTCCGCCCACTACTACTTCCGTGACTTCTGGGGCGCCGACACCGGCATGCTGGCGGCCCTGCATGTCCTGGAGCTTCTGCGGATGTCCGCAGAGCCGTTGTCCGTCTTGGCGGGACAATTTGACGGGTACCACCGTTCGGGTGAGCTCAACTCCATGGTCAGCGACCACTCAGTCGTCACAGCCCAGGTGGCGCGGGTATTCGAGGGGCGTGGGCAGGTGACCCTGGAAGATGGGCTGACCATCTCGGATGTTGAGGCGGGCTGGTGGATCAATCTGCGTCCCTCCAACACGGAGCCGCTTTTGCGTCTTAATGTGGAGGCGCGAGATGAGGCGACGATGACCAGGCTTCGCGATGAGGTGCTCGCCCTCGTCCGTGTGAGTTGAGGAGAAAATAATGACTGAGGCCCTGATGGATCTGTCAGCGGAGTTTCTGGCCATAGCTGCCTGCCCGGCCTGTCATGCGAAGTTCGCCGTCGACTACGACAGGGCCGAGCTGGTGTGCACCGCGCTGACGTGCGGGCTGGCATACCCAGTGCAGGACCGCATTCCAGTCCTGCTCATTGATCAGGCGCGCAGCACCCTGTGAGGCATTGATGACAACATGGTTTGATGATGCCCGCCTGGAGGCTGATGACCTCGCTGAGAACCAGGCTCTTTTCTGGCTGGCTTCTGCGGGCGCTCGGATCCGACGGGCCGCCCTGAGCGAGCCCGTCGGGCGTCTGTCGCGTTCGGACCGGCCTCGCGGGGTTCTGGTGCTCGGCGCGGAGGCCCGGCTGGTGCGGGCTGTGCTGGAGCCGGCCTGCCCGTTGCCGTTCATGGCATGGCCCGGACCCACGCTGCCCGCGTGGGTCGGTCCTTTGGACTTGGTGGTGGTGTTGGGGTCCCACGATGCCCAGACCTGGCAGGTGCGCTGCCTGGCTGAGGCCGTGCGCCGGGGCGCGACCGTCATTGTGGCCGCACCGGCAGACTCGGAGCTGGCAGCGGCTGGCAGCGGCAGCCTCACCACGCATCTCCCGACCCCGCCGGACGACCCGATGGCTGCCGCCATCGCGGTGCTGGCACTCCTGGGACAGCTGGAGTTGGGTCCCGCTGTTGATGTGGAGGTCGCAGCCGAGGCAGCGGACTCCGTCGCCGAGAGCTGCTCGCCGACGCGCCCCCTGGGGGACAACCAGGGCAAGGATCTTGCTGTTGGGCTGGCGGACTGCTTTCCGTTGGTCTGGGGAGGCACTGCCATCGCCGGCCGTGCGTCGCGGAGGATTGCCGAGGCGCTGCGGCGTGCCAGCGGCAGGGTTGCCCTGGCGGCCGACGCTGAGGAACTGGAGGCGGTGCTGCGGGGCACTCCCCGACGTGATGTCTTCAGTGACCCCGTCGAGAACCAGATTGAGGCTGCCCCTGCGTTGTTGCTGCTGGATGCCGACCAGGTGCCGCGTGAACTGGTTGCGACGGTGCAGTGCCTCACAGGCCTGGCCGACGCTGTGGGGGTCCGGGTGTGTCACATTGGCTCCGGATTGGCTGAGCTTGGCGCCTCCGATGTGGAACGATACGTCAACCTGCTGCAGCAGGGACGCTATGCCGCGGCCTACCTGGGAATCGGGATGGGAGACTCCGACGTGGGGGAGACGTCGTGATCCCTGTGTTTGTGCTGAACGGCCCGAACCTGGGTCGGCTTGGGACCAGGCAGCCGGAGATCTACGGGACCACGACCCATGAGGAGCTTGCGGCGCATCTTGTGGAGGAGGGCCTCAGCCTGGGCCTTGACGTGCAGGTCAGGCAGACGGAGTACGAGGGCCAGCTCATCGAGTGGCTGCATGAGGCAGCCGACCACGGGATCCCATGCGTGCTCAACGCGGGGGCATGGACCCACTACAGCTACGCCGTCGCGGATGCGGCCGCCCTGGTCACCTACGTCGAGGTTCACATCTCCAACATCCACGCTCGTGAGGAATTCCGCCACCACAGCGTGCTGTCCCCGAAAGCCTCCGGCATCATCATCGGGTGTGGTCTGGCAGGCTACGACATGGCCCTGAAACACCTCGCCGCTGCCCTGGAGTCGGCGTAGACTCCCCGGCGTGAAACCAGACTTCCGTGTAGCTGATCTGTCCCTGGCTGAATTCGGACGTGAGGAGATCACCCTGGCCGAGCACGAGATGCCCGGCCTGATGGCGATCCGCGAACGTTATGCCGATTCCAAGCCCCTGGCTGGGGCGCGCATTGCGGGCTCAATCCACATGACGGTGCAGACCGCAGTGCTGATTGAGACCCTGGTGGCCCTGGGCGCCGAGGTGCGCTGGGCATCCTGCAACATCTTCTCCACCCAGGATCATGCGGCGGCGGCCATGGTCGTTGGCCCTGATGGCACGCCCGAGAACCCCAAGGGCGTTCCCGTTTTCGCATGGAAGGGTGAGACCCTGGAGGAATACTGGTGGTGCACCCGCCAGATCTTCGACTGGCCGGATGATCAACGCCCCAACCTCATCCTTGACGACGGTGGCGACGCCACCTTGTTCGTCCATGAGGGGGTTGCGGCGCAGCGCGCCGGGGCGGTGCCGGCCGATGATCCCGCGGACTCCGAGGAGGCCCTCGTCCTGAAGGGGGCGCTCCGGGAGGCCCTAGGGGAGATTGATTTTGAGGCTCTTGCCGCAGGCATCATCGGTGTCACGGAGGAGACCACCACCGGGGTTCTCCGCCTCTACGAGATGCAGCGCAACGGAACCCTGCTGTTCGGGGCCATTAATGTCAATGACGCGGTGACCAAGTCTAAGTTCGACAACCGGTACGGCTGCCGGCATTCCCTCATCGACGGCATCAACCGTGCCACGGACGTCCTGATCGGCGGCAAGGTGGCAGTGGTGTGTGGCTACGGGGATGTCGGCAAGGGCTGTGCTGAGTCGCTGCGTGGCCAGGGGGCCAGGGTCATCGTCACTGAGGTGGATCCGATCTGCGCCCTCCAGGCGGCGATGGACGGCTATCAGGTGGCGCGCCTTGAGTCGGTGGTCGAGATCGCCGACATCTTCGTCACCGCCACTGGATGCCGCGACATCATTCTTGAGGAGCACATGGCCCGGATGAAGCACCAGGCCATCGTCGGCAACATCGGCCACTTCGACAACGAGATCGACATGGCCGGTCTCGCGGCGCGGAAAGACGTCACCAAGGTGGACATCAAACCGCAGGTGGCCAAGTGGGTCTATCCGGACGGCCATGCCGTGATCATTCTCAGCGAGGGCCGGCTGCTGAACCTCGGCAATGCGACGGGGCATCCGTCGTTCGTGATGAGCAACTCCTTCGCGGACCAAGTGCTGGCCCAGCTTGAGCTGTTCACCCGCCCTGAAGCCTATCCTCCGGGGGTCTACGTGCTGCCCAAGCACCTGGATGAGGAGGTGGCCCGTTTCCACCTGCCGTCGCTGGGCGTGGAGCTCACCACGCTGACCCAGGCTCAGGCCGACTACCTGGGTGTTCCCGTGGCCGGGCCCTACAAACCCGACCACTACCGTTACTGACCGTCACTCGTCGCCGCTGCCCGGATTCATGGACTGAAAGATCTCCTTGCATTCCGGGCAGACGGGATACCTGTCGGGGTTGCGGGAGGGAACCCACACCTTCCCGCACAAAGCGACCACGGGTGTGCCTGTGACCATGGCCTTGACCAGCTTGTCCTTGGGCACGTAGTGGCTGAACCGCTCGTGGTCGTCGTCATCCCGCAGCTCGGTGCGTTCGTCGAGGACGGTCTGGGAACCGGGTGCAAGCTCACTCATAACAAGCAATCGTAGATGCCGGAGGGATAAATCAATGGGCCAGGGGACACGCGGCCTGCTGGCGGGACTGCTGCTGGCGGTGTTCGCGGCCGCCTTCCAGATGATCGGTGTGGCCGCCGCCCTGCCCAGGGTGATGGGCTCTCTCGATGCCGAACCGCTCTACCCATGGGCTTTCTCAGCGATGGTGATCGGCATGCTGGCTGCAACGCTGGCGGCGGGCCAGTACTGTGACCGGCACGGCCCGCTGCGCCCCATGGTCGCGGGTTTCGTCTTTCTGCTCGCGGGACTCGCCGTCGGCTCCCTCGCCCCCGACGTGGCGGTGCTGCTCGTCGGACGTTTCATTCAGGGCATCGGGGCGGGGGCGCTGAACCTGAGTCTCTTCGTGGTGATCGCCTTGGCCTTCGCCGCTGATCGTCGCCCCGCAGTGCTGGCGATGCTGAGCTTCTGCTGGGTGCTGCCGGCCTTTCTGGGGCCACCCGTCTCCGCCGCGCTGGTCGAGATCAACTGGAGGCTGACGTTTGCGTCGACGGTTCCCCTGCTGCTGGTGGCAGGACTGCTGACTCTGCCGCATCTCAAGGCCGTGCAGGAGAGGTACACGCCCGACTCCGGTGCCCAACGCATCCCCTCCTGGGCCATCGTCACGGTCGCGGCCGCTCCCGCGCTTCTCCAGCTGGCGGGGCAGGCTCAGGGACTCTGGGCTGTGGCGGCGGGCCTGGCCGGTGCGGTGGCCCTAGTTCTGGGAATGAGCCGGGCGCTGCCCGAACGTGTACGGAGCATGCGGCCGGGGCTCGGCCCCATCGTCGCGTCGCGGGCACTTCAGGCCGGGGCGTTCTTCGCGGGTGAGGCTTTCCTGCTGTTGGGACTGCAGAATCTACGTGACCTCTCCACGTTTGAGGCGGGCCTGGCGCTGACTATCGGGAGTTTGGGATGGACGGGCGGCTCGTGGGCGCAGTCCCGCAGCTGGGTGAGGCTTCGCCGCGACCAGCTCATCACGCTCGGGGCCAGCTGTGTCGCGATCGCCATGGCCGGGATCACTGCCTTTGTGCTGTGGCCTGTAGTCCCACTCTGGGCGGGGGTGATCGCCTGGACGATATCTGGTTTTGGTATGGGGCTCACCATGTCGAGCACGGCCGTGGCGACGATGGCGCTTTCCAGCCATCAGGAACAGGGACGCAACTCGGGGGCGCTGCAGGTGTCGGAGGCCATCGGGAACTCTGTCATGACGGCGGTCACCGGCGCCGGCTATGCGGCTCTCCTGCGTTCCGGGTATCCCGCTTTCGGAGGGGTGTTCCTGGTGCTGCTGCTCGCGTCGGCCTGCGCAGTTGCCGCATCGTTGAGAATCGGCCCAGTGCACGACTGCGCACATTAGTCAGCCGACGCTTTCAGATGGCATTCTTGGGGCCATGCAATTCTCCGCCGCGCAGCCGCCTGCAGGCTGGTATCCGGATCCTGCGGGTTCCGGTGATGAACGCTACTGGGATGGGGCTGCGTGGTCACAGGTCACCCGGCCCGGGGCCCGGGATGCAGGCCAACCCGCCACCCAGCCGGGTAGGCCTGAGCTCGCCGGATGGTGGCAGCGTCTTGCAGCCTATGTCCTGGACCTGGTGTTGGTGGCCTTTCCCCTGTGGCTGCTGATCTTCTCCTTCATGCCGGAGTCGCTGAGCCAGAACCTGGTGGAGTGGGGGGATCAGTGGCAGCTGCAGATGCAGGCAGGCAGCTCGACGTTCATGCCTGAGATTCCAGCCGATGTGCGAGGTGCTCTCTACCTGGCGTTGGGAGTTCTGCTGGCTCTTGGCTTGGCATACCGGACGGTGATGGTTGCCACGCGGGGCGCAACTCTGGGGAAGATGCTCATGCGGATTCGCGTCGCCCGGGCAGACGACCCGGCGGGCAAGCCCCCCGGGATGTTGCGGGCTGCGTTGAGGGCAGTGATGGAGATGGTGTTGCCCGTGTTGCCCTCGCTCCTGGCGTTCCTTTTTCTGATCAACTATCTGCTTCCGCTGTTTCAACCTCGCAGGCAGACCCTGCATGATGCGGCGGCCCGGACCATCGTCATCAAGAACTGACCCTGAGTCTGAAGGGAAGAATCCTTGTCACAGCTCACAGCGGAACTAGACCATTTGGCGGAGCGCCTCGGGATCGCCCGGGAGTTCTGGGATTGGAAGGGAAACCACACCGAGATCTCACCGGCGACCATCCAGGCGGTCCTCGGTGCAATGGGAATCGACGCCACCACCCCCGAGGCCTGCCGCCAGTCCCTGAATGATCTTGAGGACTCCACGTGGCTACGGGCGCTGCCTTACTGCACCGTCGCGGAGCAGGGACAGTCGGCCAGAATCGACGTCCACCTGCCCGCCGGATCCCCGGTGTCGCTGACCGTGGTGCTGGAAAATGGGGAGCACCGGGGGGCCACCCAGGTGGAGAACTGGACGGCCGACCGTCAGGTGGGCGGTCAACTGCGCGGTGAGGCCTCATTCGAGCTTCCCTCCGATCTGCCGCTCGGCTACCACAGGATCACGTGCACCACCGACGACGGTGATGCCGAGGCCATGCTGATCGTCACGCCAACCCACGTCGGATTCCCTCCCGGCATGCGGGGAAACCGGGTCTGGGGCTATGCGACGCAGCTGTACAGTGTCACGTCGAGGCAGTCGTGGGGAATGGGAGACTTCCAGGATCTGGCGGATCTGGCCACCTGGTCCGGAGGAGAGCAGCAGGCCGGGTTCCTGCTCGTCAACCCCCTGCACGCCTCCCAGCCGGTGGCTCCCATTGAACCGTCGCCGTATCTGCCGTCCAGCCGGCGCTTCCTCAGCCCCCTCTACATCCGACCCGAGGCTGTTCCGGAGTACATCGAGCTCAACGATGAGGAACGCCGTCGTGTCCGCAAGCTCCGCAAATCCGTGAGGGGTGGCGGGTCGGGAATCGACCGGGACGGCATCTGGGAGGCGAAGAGCACCGCCCTGTGGCAGATCTTCAAAGCCAAGCGACGAGATGCCCGGCAGCTCTCCCTCGATGCTTTCCGGCGGGAGGGGGGCCAGGCGCTGCGGGACTTCGCCGTGTGGTGCGTTCTCTGCGAGGTGCACGGCTCCGACTGGCGGCTGTGGCCTGCGGAGTTCCAGGACCCAAGGTCGGCAGAGACCCTGGAGTTCACCCGGCGGCGTCACGCCAGGGTGGAGTTCTTTGAATGGCTGCAGTGGGTGGCCCAGCAGCAGCTGTCCGCAGCCCAGAATGCCTCGAAGGAGGCTGGAATGGGGGTTGGTGTGCTGGCTGATCTCGCCGTCGGGGTCAGCGCAGCCAGTGCCGAGACCTGGCTGATGCGTGACGCCTACGCCTCCGGGGTGACCGTTGGGGCCCCACCCGACCAGTACAACCAGGGCGGGCAGGACTGGGGGCAGCCGCCCTGGAATCCCCTGAGGATGGAGGAGCTGGCCTACGAGCCGTTCCGGGCGATGGTCCGGGCCGCGCTGCGTGGAGTCGGTGGGCTGAGGATCGATCACATCATCGGCCTGTTCCGGCTGTGGTGGGTGCCCCAGGGGCTCGGACCCGTTGGAGGCACCTATGTCCGCTACAACCATGAGACGATGATCGGCATCCTCGCGCTGGAGGCGCACCGCGCCCAGGCACTCGTGGTGGGGGAGGATCTCGGCACGGTCGAGCCCTGGGTGCGGGAATACCTGTCTCGCAGAGGCCTGCTCGGCACTGCCGTGCTGTGGTGGGAATACGGCCCCGACGGTCAGCTGCTGCCGCCCGAGCGCTGGAGGGAATACTGCATGGCCTCGGTGACCACCCATGACCTGCCTCCGACCCTGGGCTACCTGGAGGGCGAGCACGTCAGGCTGCGGGAGGAGCTGGGGCTGCTGCTCGAACCCGTGGACGACGAATTGGCTGCCGCAGAGCGGGAACGGGCTTTCTGGGTCTCACGTCTGGTCGACCACGGAGTCCTGGACCCGGAGCTGGCTGACGACAATGTTGAGGTCGTGGTGGCCTTGCATCGCTACCTGACACTGACGAACTCCAAGGTGCTCGTCGCTTCCTTGGCTGATGCCGTTGGGGAGAAGCGGGCCCAGAACCAGCCGGGAACCATGGACGAGTACCAGAATTGGCGGGTGCCGCTGGCCGATGCGGACGGAAGCAGAGTGCGCTTGGAGGACATCTACCGGGCTGACCTACCCCGCCGGATCGCCGAGGCCATGAGCTAGCGGCTCCGGCTCAGAGGTTTGTGGGGCGTGGGGAGGCTTGGTAGGGGTTGGTGGTCTGGGTGCCGTTGCCGTCCAGGATGATGGTCTCGATGGCTGGATCCCCTCTGCTGATTCTCAGCGCTGCCAGGGGCAGCTCCGTCAGTGATTCGCGATGCCGAGAGCGCGCATCGTCAAGGGTTGCCGCATGGACCCGTTCACCGTTGCGGATGAGATCCACCAACAGCTCACGGTCGTTTCCGTCGTTGGCTGGCGCGGCTCCAAGTCCGATGATCTCGGCCTCGGCCCTGCCATCGTCCCCGAGACGGCGCATGGCGAACTTTCGGCCTCCCAGCGTGTTCTTGCCCTTGGAACGTTTCCCGACGGGAACCTTCGGGGCCTCCTTGTCGGCGCTTCCGGCGCGGGCGACGAGCTTGTAGACGAAACCGCAGGTCGGATGCCCGGAGCCGGTGACCAGGGAGGTGCCGACGCCGAAACCGTCAACGGGGGCCCCTCGCAGCGCGGCGATCTGCCATTCATCAAGGTCCGAGGTCACGGTGATGCGGGTCTCCGTCGCCCCCAGGTCATCCAGCAGGTCACGGGCCTGGCGGGCCACGACGGGCAGGTCACCGGAGTCCAGACGGATCGCGCCCAGACGTCCCTCGGTCAACTCAATGCCCTTGCGAATCGCGGCCTCGATGTCGTAGGTGTCCACCAGAAGCGTCGTGTCCACGCCGAGGGCTCCGAGCTGGGCTCGGAAAGCCTCCTCCTCTGAGTCGTGCAGCAGGGTGAAGGAATGGGCGGCGGTGCCCATGGTGGGGATGCCGTAGGTGCGTCCGGCCTCCAGATTCGAGGTGGCGGAGAAGCCTGCGATGTATGCGGCCCTGGCAGCCCCCACCGCCGCCCACTCGTGGGTGCGCCGAGACCCCATTTCCGCGCACGGACGGCCCTCCGCCATGGCTGTCATCCGGGAGGCCGCCGCCGCGATGGCTGAGTCGTGGTTGTAAATCGACAACAGAACCGTCTCCAGGATGCATGCCTCGGCGAAGCTCCCCTCAACCGACAGCACGGGGGAGCCGGGGAAGTACACCTCGCCCTCTGGGTAGCCCCAGATGTCGCCGTTGAAACGGTAGTCCGCGAGCCAGGCGGCGAGATTCTCGCGAATGATGCCCCTGTCCAGCAGAAACTGCAGGGTGGCTGCATCGAAGCGAAACTCGTCGATGGCGTCGAGAGCACGCCCCAGGCCTGCGGCGACCCCGTAGCGCCGTCCCTCGGGGAGCCGCCGCGTGAATAGATCGAACAGCGACCGGCGATTGGCGGTGCCCGCATCCATGGCGGCCTGCACCATCGTTAGCTCGTAGTGGTCGGTCAGAAGGGCTGTGGTCATGGAGCAAGCCTAGTGTCGTGTGCCGGAAGTTTATCGAGCGTCTCTGGCCCCGAATGCGGTGCCTCGCCTCCCCGAGCTCGTCAAGGAACGACATCGAGGACGAATCTGCAAGAAGTATCGATAACGATTATCGAGTAGTCTCTTCGAACGCATTTTCTTCATCACGAACGAGACGAGAGGCATGACGTGGGCGGCTACTTCACACCGAGCGCGATCCGCCGCCTGCTGGGCTGGCTGGGCAACACGCTGCTGGTGCTCTTCGGGGTCAGCCTCCTGGCCTTCGTCCTGACCTATCTGACCCCGGGGGACCTGGCGGAGAACATGCTCACCGCCCAAGGGGTACAGCCCACCGCGGAGATGATCGAGTTGATGCGTGGGCGGCTCGGACTCGACCGACCGTTTCTGGAGCAGTACGGAAACTGGCTGGGGCAGCTGCTACACGGCGACCTCGGCGTATCGCTCAGCAACGGCACCTCGATCACGAGGGATCTCCAACTGCGTCTTCCCCGAACCCTGGCCCTCACGATGGCCTCCCTCGTGCTGGCCTGGGTGATAGCCATCCCCGCCGGGATCGCGGCGGCTGCTCGTCCCCGCAGCATCCTGGACCGGATGGTGCGGCTCCTCAGCTACGTCAGCTCAGCGGTCCCTGGTTTCCTGTTTGCCCTGCTGGTGTTGCACCTGCTCGGCATGGAGCTCAGGCTCTTCCCGATCTCCGCGTCGCAGGATGTCAGGGGCATGGTGATGCCGACCATCACGCTGTGCCTGGCGATGGTCGGCTGGTACACCCGTCAGATTCGAGCCATCGCCCTGGAGGAGTACGACAAGCCATATGTGGCTGGGCTCCGGATCCGTGGCATGCGCGAGTCCAGGGTCGGGGCACACATCCTGCGCAACATCGCCGCCCCAATGTGCACCCTGGGGGCGAACAGCTTTGGCGCGCTGCTCGCTGGTTCTGCCGTAGTCGAGATGATCTTCTCCTGGCAGGGCATCGGGAGCTACGCCCTGAGCGCCATCAAGGCCAAGGACTATCCGGTCATCCAGGCCTATGTGCTCTGGTGCGCCCTGGTGTTCCTCGTCGCCAACACGGTCGCGGACCTGCTGGCGTTCTTCCTCGACCCACGACTGAACGAGCGACCCCGGGAACTCCGCGCAGCCCCCACACACCGAGAGGACAGCGTCGAGGATGGGTCTCTTCAGATCTGTCATCCCGACCTGAAGACATTGGCCTTATCGACGCAGCCCATCCGCCCACGGCGCTGGTGGCTGCCCCAGCTCCCCCCGAGGCTGGCCTGGCGCATCCTCTCCGGCACGGTGCTGCTGATTGTCGTCCTGTCGCTGATCACCAACCTGATAACACCCCACGATCCATATGCCACCAACCCCCTGGAGGCCCTCAAACCCCCCAGCCCCGCACACTGGCTCGGCACAGACGAACTGGGTCGCGACGTGTTCTCACGTGTGCTGGCAGGCACCTATCCCACCTTGTCCGTCGCGATCACGGTGGTGTGCTCGGTGCTGGTGCTCGGTACCCTCGTGGGCGTGGCCTCGGCTCTCGCGGGCGGTGCTGTGGATGCCCTCATCCAGCGGATCGTGGCCGTTTTCCAGTCCTTTCCCGAGTTCATCCTGGCGTTGGCCTTCGCAGCGATGCTGGGGGCGGGATTCACCAGCGCTGTGACAGCGCTAACCCTCGCCTCCTGGACGGGCGTCGCCCGCTACGCCCGCATCCTCACACTGCAGGTGAAGCAGGCCCCCTACATCCAGGTCGCGCGGATGAATGCGGTGCCGGGAATCACGATCTTCGCTCGCCACATGGTGCCCAACATCGGCAGTCCGCTGCTGGTGATGGCAGCCTCCAACCTCGGCAGCGTGATCCTCAACCTGGCCACGCTCTCCTTCGTCGGCCTGGGATTGCCCCAGCCGACGTCGGAGTGGGGAACCATGATCAGCGACGGCCGCTCCTATCTCCAGGTGGCCCCCTGGCTGGTGTTCGGCCCTGGCCTGGCCCTGCTCGTCGTGACCCTGCTCGTCAACCTGTTCGCGGATGCTTCCCAGGAAGTGCTGGCCGTGAGCGCTGACCCAACCCACAGAAGAAGAAAGGTATCCACCACGTGAAACCCAGAGCATTCCTCGCTGGTGCCGTCACCGCGGCGCTCCTGCTGACTGGTTGCGGAGGCTCCGCCGAGGCACCGGGGGGCTCACCCGCCACCACCACGCTGACCTATGGCTCCATCGACCGTGGCGAGTCGCTTGATGCGGCCTCAGCCTACGCAGGCTGGTTCAACTCCCGCGACGGCATCACCGAGACCCTGGTGGATGTGGATCAGCAGCTGAACCTCATCCCCAAGCTCGCCACCGAGTGGAAGAACGTCGATGAGCTCACGTGGACGTTCACCCTGCGCGACGGGGTCACCTTCCACAACGGAAGCCCCATGACGGCTGAGACGGTCAAGGCCTCCCTGGAGCACACCATCGCCACCAACGTCAGGGCCGAGGCCCAGATGCCCATAGCGTCCATGTCCGCGCAGGGACAGACCCTCACCATCACCACCAAGACTCCGCTGGCTGCGCTTCCCAGCATCCTCAGCGACCCCATGACGGGCATCCAGGCTGTAGGCGACGGTATCGACCCGGACACCAAACCTCAGGGCACGGGCCCCTTCAAGGTGAGCGAGTTCACGCCCAAGCAGAAGCTGGAACTGGACGCCCATGAAGGCTATTGGGCTGGCAAACCCAAGCTGACCCACGTCACATGGCGTGCCTACGAGGACCTGCAGGCCATGGCCCTGGCCCTGCAATCCGGTGAGATCCAGCTCGCCGTTCAGCCGGAGGCCTCAGGGCTGGCGGTCTTCTCAGACACCACCCGGTACACCACCTGGCAGGTCACATCCACCCGCGCCGACACAGCCATCCTCAACACCGCCAGCCCGGTCACCGGGGATCCGAGGGTCAGGGAAGCCATCAACCAGGCCCTTGACCGCGACAGCTATCCCACGGTCATGAACGGCATGGGCAAGGGCACCTACGGCCTGTTCCCCGACAATGTGGTCTTTGGCGGCACCGAGGGGCTTGACCTGAAGGTGAAGTCCAAGAACCTGGAGAAGGCGAAGGCGCTGTTCCTGGAGATGGGCTACGCCGAAGCCGACGGGAAGCTCGTCAAGGACGACCAGCCACTCACCCTGCGGGTCCTGACCTATCCGAAACGCCCACAGCTCGGCCGGATGGCCCAGCTCCTCCAGGCTGACCTTCGTTCCATAGGCGTCGAGGTACAGATCAGCGAGCTGCCCTCCACGTCTGAGCAGATGAAGTCCGGGGAGTACGAGATTGGCATGTACTCGTTTGCCATGGCCCCCACGGGAGACTCGCAGTACTTCTTCTCGACGATGCTCCGCACCGGAGGTGAGAGCAACTTCAGCCACTACTCGTCAACGGAACTTGACTCCGCGCTGGATGACCTCGCAGGCACCTACGACGCCGAGCAGAGGATCACCAAGACCCGCGGGCTGGGGCAGATTGCCCTGAACGATATGCCCGTGGTGCCCTTCGGGCATGCCCAGTGGTGGGTGGTGTCTAATGCACATGTGAAAGGCTTGAACGTGTTGCCCACCGAATACCATCTGCTGACCCATGAAACCCATGCCGACTGACTCAGCGGTGCTGGAGGTGGCCGGCCTGCGGGCCGGCTACCCCGGGCAGCCGGATGTCCTCTCCGGCGTCGACGTGCGCGTGGCCAGCGGTGAGCTGATCGGCGTCGTCGGCGAGTCCGGCGGTGGGAAGTCGACGCTGCTGTCCTGCCTGCTGGGTCTTCGGCATGGCGGTCTGGCGGTGCGTGAGGGCAGCATCCTGTACCAGGGGGTGGACCTGACCGATGTCTCGGAGCGAGCCTGGCGTTGTGTTCGGGGTCCAGAGATCGCGATGGTCTTCCAGCGTCCCCTGGCCAGCTTCGATCCGCTGATCCGGATGGGGAGGCAGTTCACCGAGTCGGTGCGGCTGCACACCCCGAGGGCCTCCCGTCGGGCCTGCCAGGCTGCCGCTCGGAGTCTGCTGCGCCGGTTGCGTTTTGACGAACCGGACGCGGTGCTGGCCGCCTTCCCCTTCGAGCTGTCGGGTGGGATGGCCCAGCGGGCCGCGATAGCGATGGCCCTGCTGAGCGAGCCGCGGGTGCTGCTGGCCGATGAGCCCACGAGCGCCCTCGACGTACGGGCGCAGGCTGAGGTCCTGGATCTGCTGGCTGAGACCGCATCGGATTTCGGAACCGCCGTGGTGTTCGTCAGCCACCAGATCTCCCTGGTGCGGAGGCTGGTCTCCACCGTGCACATCCTGGAGAACGGGAGCTTCGTCGAGTCAGGTCCGCCGGAGCAGGTGCTGGTGGAGCCGCAGCATCCATACACCCGTGCACTGGTGGCTGCCGTGCCCACGCTGGAGATGCACGATGCTGCTTGACGTTCAAGAGGTCAGCAGGGTCTTCATGGGACGGCGGGGTCCCGTCGAGGCCGTCAAACCCACGTCGCTGCAGATCGCGGCGGGGGAGTGCTTCGGGCTGATCGGGGAGTCAGGCAGTGGGAAATCCACCTTGGCAGGCATGATCTCGGGAACTATCACACCCACCTCAGGCACTGTTGAACTGGCGGGGCATCGGCTGGACGCCACCTCTTCCCGCTCCCGGCGGGAGCATCAGCGGCGTCTCCAGATGGTGTTTCAGGATCCTCGCACCTCGTTCAATCCGCGGATGCGGGTCGCCGATGCCCTGCGGGAACCTCTCGTCCACAAGTTGCGACGCAGCGTGAAGGAGCAGTGGGAGGCCATCCATGTCATGCTGGAGCGGGTCAATCTTCCCGCGGAGATCCTGCAACGTGGAGTGCACTCCATCAGCATCGGCCAGGCGCAGCGGGTTGCGATCGCGCGGGCGCTGCTGGCTGAGCCCACCCTCATCATCTGCGACGAGATCACCTCGGCGTTGGACGTCACCGTGCAGGCCAGCATCCTGGAGCTGCTGGGGCAACTGCGCCGTGAACAGGAGCTGTCGATGCTGTTCATCAGCCATGATCTGGCTGTTGTCGCCCAACTGGCAGACCGGCTCGCCGTGATGCAGGAGGGCCGCATCATCGAGCAGGGATGCACGGCTGAGACGCTTGCCCACCCCGCCGAGGACTACACCCGGCTCCTGATCGAACTGGCCTGAGCTCCCACGATGATCAAGGATCTGGCGGTGTTCCGGCGGCTTCCCCACCCTCTGGGGCTGCTGATAGCCACCCAGTTCGCCTTCAATGCCGGCTTCTACCTGGTGGTGCCTTTCCTCGCTTCCTATCTTGAGGACGATCTGGGCCTGGCCGTGGCTCTGATCGGTGTGATCCTGGGGCTGCGGACGTTCTCCCAGCAGGGCCTGTTCTTCCTCGGGGGCGCTCTGTCTGACTGGGTTGGAGTCAAGCCCGTGCTGCTTACGGGGATCGGCGTCCGGGTGGTGGGCTTCGCGACCCTCGCAGCCACCAGGGAGCTTCCCTGGATCATCGCCGGGGTGACGCTGATCGGGGTCGCGGCGGCACTGTTCTCACCTGCCACCGAGTCCGCCATCCTGGGTCTGGCCGGAGAGACAGCCAAGGTCGGTGGGCCGCCGCGCACCGCCGTGCTGAGCCTGCAGCAGGTGTTCGCCCAGGCTGGTTCCGCAGTGGGGCCAGCCCTCGGCGGGGTCGTGCTGTTCGTGTCCTTCCAGGTCACCTGCGTGATCGCAGCGCTGCTGTTCGCCGTCATCGGAGTGATCCATGCCGTCTGGCTTCCTAGCCGGATGCGTGTGGGGGAGCGCACCCACATCGCGCAGTCTTTCAGGCTGGTGCTCCGCAATCGGCGCTTCCTGGTGTTCGCGGCCCTGAACACGGTGCAGCTTCTCGCCTACAACCAGATGTACCTGGCTCTGCCGGTGGAGATCCACCGCAGCCTTGATGACTCCTCAACCATCACCTGGTATTTCCTGCTGGCCTCGATCCTGGTGATCTCCACCCAGTCGGTGATCACCAGGATGATGGATCGCCTTCCGACTGCGACAGTGTTCCAGGTGGGCCATCTGTGCACGGCAGCAGGATTTCTGATAATTGCAGCCGTCGCATGGTTTCCATCCCCGAGAGGGCTGCTTGGGATTCTGCCCAAGGCGGGCCTGGTGATCTTGTTGCATGCGGGCTTCATGGCGGTGCAGCCCCGTGCCAGGGACACCGTCGGACACCTCGCCGGGGAGAACCAGCTGGGTGCGCATATGGGGATCATGTCCTCAATGGGTGGCCTCGTGGTGCTCCTCGCAGGGGGGCCGATCGGCGGGCTTCTCGAATGGGCTCGGACCCCTGGGGGTGGTGCCGTGGTTCCCTGGGGTGTCCTGGCAGGGATCGCCCTGCTCGTCGCGGCGCTGAGCGCTCCTGTCATCCGATGGGTTGAACAAGGTGATTAACGCCTTTTCCAGCAGTCAGTAGGATGGCGGCATGCGCCCCCAGTCCGATCCCAGAACAACCCGCGCAGCCCAGGAGCAGACCGAGGGCCGGGTTGCGCTTCTGGACTCCCCAGTGGAGGAGCAAGAGCAGGCCTGGGTGACTATCGTGTGGGACGATCCCGTCAACCTGATGGACTACGTCACTCACGTGTTCTGTGAGTATTTCGGCTACCCGTTGGCGAAGTCCGAGGAGCTGATGCTGCGAATCCACAATGAGGGTCGTGCAGTGGTGTCCATGGGCAACCGGGAGGCCATGGAACGCGACGTCCTCGCCATGCAGGATTACACCCTCTGGGCGACGATGGAGCAGATGTGAGCCGCATCGCCTGGGTTTTCCACGCCAGTGACGGTCGGGGCCGGGTGCTGAAGGCACTGATCGAGCGATACATCAATGATCTTGGGTTGTTGCTTCCCAGGGTTGACTCCGACGATCCCCTTGCCGCGCTGGAGGCGGAGCTGAGCTCCGAGTCCAGTCAGCTGGACGCTGTCGACGGGCAGCCTGACTTCGAGAGGTTCTTTCCGCCAGCGGTCGCTGACGAGGCCGAGGCTGCGGAGTTCCGCAGACGTGCTGTCCCAGGGCAGGCCCGGAACAGACTGAATGCCGCCCGCAGGGTTTTGGCGAATCTGGGGGAGGTGGAGTGCATCCAGGTGCCCGTGGCCGTCGAGGACATCGACTGTTGGGTCCAGGTCCTGACTGCGGTGAGGATGCAGTGGCATGTTGAGCTGACAGGCTCCTCGGAGCGTCTGGCGGTTCCCACTGCGGAGGCTTTGGAGGAGTCGCCGGATGTCGCCGCCATCCTGGACTGGCTGGCGTTGCTGATTGAGGATGCGCTGCAGGCCAAGTGGCGCCTGAGCCCCCCAGGGGAGGGACGATGACCGACCGGGAGGCGCCCATCGGGGTTTTCGACTCAGGCTTCGGTGGTTTGACGGTGATGCGTTCGCTGGTGGATCTGTTGCCCAATGAGGACTTCATCTACCTGGGTGACACCGCTCGCGCTCCCTACGGTCCGCGTCCGATCGCGCAGGTGCGGGAGTTCGCGCTGCAGGGCCTGGACCATCTGGCGTCGCGGGGAGTCAAGGCGCTGGTGATTGCCTGCAACTCGGCCAGCTCTGCGGTACTCCGAGATGCCAGGGAACGCTACGACGTGCCCATCTTCGAGGTGATCCTCCCCGCGGCCCGCCGGGCGCTCGCTGCGTCGCACACTGGCAGGGTCGGTGTGGTGTGCACGGCTGCCACTGCCATGTCCAGGTCCTACGACGATGCGTTTGCCATCGCAGGGAATGTGCGGCTCACCACCCAGGCATGTCCACGATTCGTCGAGTTCGTGGAGGCCGGCATCACCGGCGGCGACGAGCTGCTCGGTGCGGCCCAGGAATACCTGGCTCCGTTGCAGGCTGCACGGGTTGACACCCTGATCCTGGGCTGCACCCACTATCCGCTGCTTGCGGGTGTCATCAACTACGTGCTGGGGGATGAGGTGCTGCTGGTGTCATCCTCAGACGCCTGCGCCCAGGCAACCTATGCGGGGCTGGTTCGCCGCGACCTCCTCCACGATCAGCCGCGCGATGCCAGACGGGAGTTCCTGACCACGGGGGATGCCGACTCATTCCTTGGCATAGGGGAGCGCCTGCTTGGGCAGTTCGTGCATGAGGCCTCCCGCGTTGAGCTGGGGGCTTCTGCCGCCGTCCGGTAGCTTTGTGCGCATGACGCAGCGTATTGACGGCCGTACCCCTGATCAGCTTCGCGAAATCCGGATCACCCGGGGTTGGCTGAATCACGCCGAGGGGTCGACTCTGGTGGAGTTCGGGAGGACCCGTGTCCTGGTGGCGGCATCTGTCACCGTGGGGGTGCCGCGCTGGAGGCGCGACACGGGGCTGGGATGGGTGACGGCGGAGTATTCGATGTTGCCGCGTGCCACGCACTCCCGCAGTGACCGTGAGTCTGTGCGGGGCCGGATTGGAGGACGCACCCACGAGATCTCCCGCCTCATCGGGCGCTCCCTGCGGGCTGTTGTGGACTATTCCGCCCTCGGGGAGAACACCATCGTGTTGGATTGCGATGTCCTCCAGGCCGACGGGGGGACCCGTACCGCGGCCATCACGGGAGCCTATGTGGCCCTGGTGGATGCTGTCGCCCATCTGCGGGAGCTTGACGTGCTGCGGGGCGAGCCGCTGACTGATTCTGTTGCCGCGGTCTCCGTCGGTTTCGTCGAGGGGGTGCCCATGCTGGACCTGGCCTATGAGGAGGATTCCCAGGCGGGAACCGACATGAATATCGTGATGACCGGTTCAGGTGACTTCATCGAGGTGCAGGGCACCGCTGAGGGAGCGCCCTTCAACCGTGACGAGCTGAACCAGCTGCTTGACCTCGGGGCTGCGGGCTGTGCGGAGCTGACGCGGCTGCAGCGCGAGGCCCTGGCCTGATGAGCGTTGGCTGCCAGGTGGTGCTGGCCACCAACAACGCCAAGAAACTGGAGGAGCTGCGCCGTGTTCTGGCGGAGGAGGGCCTGGGGATTGAGGTCCTCGGGCTGGGGGACTTCCCCGCCTATCCGGAACCCAACGAGACTGAACGCACCTTTGAGGGCAACGCCTTCCTCAAAGCTGAGGCGGCTGTGCGACACATCGGGCTGCCAGTTCTGGCCGATGACTCCGGCCTGGAGGTTGACGAGCTCAATGCCATGCCGGGGGTTCGCTCAGCCCGCTGGGCTGGCCCTGCAGCGGATGATGCCGCCAACAACGCGCTTCTGCTGGCTCAGCTGGACGGGGTGCCGTCGGAGCGTCGGGGAGCGAGGTTCGTCTGCGCGCTGGCCCTGGTTCTCCCAGACGGGCGGCGGAAGCTGTGGAAGGGTGAGATGCCAGGCAGGATCGCGCAACAGGAGACAGGTGGCGGTGGCTTCGGCTACGACCCGCTGTTCCTGCCTGCCGGACAGAGCCGCACCTCCGCTGAACTCGACCCTGAGGAGAAGGACGCACTCAGCCACCGTGGCCAGGCGGTCCGGGGATTCATCGCATGGTTGGAGAAGGAGCAGGATGGACGTCTACCTTGAGCTGCTGCGCCGCATCATGGCCGACGGGGTGGACCGCGGTGACCGCACCGGCACCGGCACACGCAGCATCTTCGGCCATCAGATGCGCTTCGACTTGACGGCAGGCTTTCCACTGCTGACCACGAAACACGTCCACACCCGTTCTGTCTTCGGAGAGCTGCTGTGGTTTCTGCGCGGCGACACCAACATTGGGTGGCTGCATGACAATCGCATCAGCATCTGGGATGAGTGGGCTGATGCCGACGGCGATCTTGGGCCGATCTACGGCTACCAGTGGCGTTCTTGGCCTACGCCGGATGGGCGTCACGTCGATCAGCTGGCGGGGGTCATCGAGTCGCTCCGCTCCAATCCTGAGTCCCGCCGTCACATCGTCTCGGCATGGAACGTCGCGGACCTGGATCAGATGGCGTTGCCGCCCTGTCACTCCCTGTTCCAGTTCTATGTCGCCGAGGGGCGGCTGAGCTGTCAGCTGTATCAGCGCTCCGCGGACGTGTTCCTGGGGGTGCCGTTCAACATCGCCTCCTATGCGCTGCTGACGCACCTCGTCGCCCAGGTCACGGACTTGTCGGTGGGGGAGTTCATCCACACTCTGGGGGACGCCCACATCTATCACAACCACTTTGACCAGGTGGCTGAGCAGTTGGGGCGTGAACCCAAGCCTCTGCCCAGGCTGCGCCTCAACCCGGAGGTTAACGCCATCGACGCCTTCGAACTGGCCGACATTGAGATCACCGGTTACCATCCCCACCCGAAGATCCCCGCCCCCATCGCGGTCTGAGCCGGCCTGAAGAGCGAGTTAAGGAGAATCGATGCGGATCGTGGCCATAGCTGCCGTCGCGGACAATGGTGTGATCGGTTCAGGGGAGGACATGTTGTGGCACATCCCCGCTGACTTCCGCCGCTTCAAGGCCATCACCATCGGGAACACGCTAATCTTCGGGAGACGCACCCATGAGCAGGTGGGCCTGCTTCCCAACCGGCGCATCATCGTCGTCACCCGGCAACGTGATTGGTCCGACGAGGGGGTGGAGGTTGCGCATTCCATTGAGGAGGCCATTGAGCTGGCGGCCACCACGCCAGAGCTGACCTGCTTCATCGGAGGTGGCAGTGAGATCTACCATGCGGCCTGGCCGTATCTGACGGAGCTGGACATCACCCACGTCCATCAGTCACCTGAGGGTGCCGCAGCCTTTCCGCTGATCACTGCCCGCCAATGGACGGAGATCAGCCGCGAGATACGTGAGGGATACGACTTCGTGCAGTATCGGCCGACCCCGCTACCCTAACCCCATGCGAGCACGCCCCAGCATCCTCCATCTGGATCTGGACGCTTTTTTCGCAGCCGTCGAGCAACGGGACAAGCCCAGCCTCCGGGGCAAACCGGTGGTGGTGGGTGGTGCTGGACCGCGTGGCGTCGTGGCGACCGCCAGCTACGAGGCCCGGCCCTTCGGGGTGCGGTCTGCCATGTCCGGCACGGAGGCTCGGCGCCGCTGCCCCCACGCCGCCTTCCTGGGAGGGCGTTTCAACGCCTACCGGCAGTCGTCGCAGATCGTGATGGATCTGCTGCGGGAGGTGTCGCCCCTGGTGGAGCCGCTCAGCCTCGATGAGGCCTACGTTGACTTGGAGGCCAGCTCGTGGGATCTAGACAGGCTGCCTGGGCATGTCGCGGATTTGCGGGCTGAGCTGACGAGACGGACCGCCGGGTTGACGGCATCGGTGGGGGTGGGAAGCAGCAAGTTCCTGGCAAAGCTGGGATCGGAGGCCTCTAAACCGAATGGGGTCAAGATCATCATGCCCGGTGAGGAGCTGAAGTTCATCTCGCCACTGCCGGTCAGGGCAATCCCGGGGGTTGGGCCTGTGACGGAGGGCAAGCTCATCGGTCTGGGGCTGGTCACTGTTGCGGATCTAAGGGAGAGCAGCCTGCAGGAGCTGACCCGGGAACTTGGGCGGGCGGCTGGTGAGTCGCTGCATGCGCTGGCCCACGGTCGTGACCACCGTGAGGTTGAGGCGGAGCGTGAGACCAAGTCGATCTCCACGGAGGATACCTTCCCCACTGATCTGAAGGCCCGCGAACAGCTGCTGGGGATTCTCCGCCGTGACGGGGCTGCGGTGGCTGCCCGCCTGCAGAGGGCAGGGCTCTTTGCCCGCACCGTCGCCGTGAAGATCAGGTTCGCGGACTTCACCACCGTCTCCAAGGCTCGCTCACTCGGTGGTGCGACGGATCGTGCCGACGTGATCACGCGAATAGGGCAGGAGCTGCTGGCCGAGTTCGACGTGAGGGCGGGCGTTCGCCTGCTGGGCATCGGGGTCAGCAACTTCACCAGGGCTGCTCAGGAACGCCTCTTCGACGACGCGACCGCCCCCGTGGGGACCACGTCCACGGAGGTCTCGGTGGACACCTCCGGGGTGCGGGGTCGGGGTTTCTTCCCTGGAGCGGACGTGGTGCACGATGAGTCGGGGCGCGGCTGGGTCTGGGGCTCGGGTCTCGGGAGGGTGACGGTCCGCTTTGAGACCCGTGATACGGGCCCCGGGCCGGTCCGCACCTACCGGGAGGGTGATGCGGCGCTGCGCCTCGCTGATGACCTGCCCTCTCTCCCAGGCTCGTTGAATCAGATGGGAAGGGACTAGACTGCCTTCCGCAGACCGACGTGGTGGAATTGGTAGACACGCAGGATTTAGGTTCCTGTGCGCTGAGCGCGTGAGGGTTCGAGTCCCTTCGTCGGTACCACAGGGCAGAACTACTGGTGGGCATTGGGGGCGGCGCTGCATCAGAATCTGGTGGGCTCAGAGCTGGGGTGTCGGGGTGGTTCGTCGCTGTCGTCGTCTCAGGTCCTGCTGGCCTGCACCGGGGTATGGAGGCACAGCGTCGAGGTACGTATGATTTGACCTGTGCCTTTCCACACCCCTGAAGATGAGCGCCTCGCACGGGACCCGATGACGGCTCCTCAGGTTCTGGAGCGTCTGGCAGCGAACCATCCCGAGTTGCGCCCAATGATTGCTGACAACCCGGCTGCGCCCGCTGCGCTGCGCGCCAAGATCCTGGCGACGACCAGGCCTGCCCCGCGTCCGGGTGGGGGTCGGGCAGATGAGATGCCCACCGTGGTGTTCAGACATGGCGCTGTTGCACCCACTCCCCGGCCTCAGGAGCAACAGCCAACCGCTGGGGATACCGTGCTGATGCCCGCCGCTTCCGTGAGATCCCCCAGGGACCGGCGAACGATGATGATTCTGCTGGGCTGCGCGGCGTTCGTCGTACTGGCGGGGATCATCGGGAGTCTGGCCCTTTTCCTCGGCCAGCCTCCCAATTTCGCCGGCCAGCCACGTGAGTCGACGACTGACACGTCGACTGCCTCCGCCTCAGCCTCTCCCTCCGCCTCGGCGACAACGACTGAGCCTGCCGCGAATCTTGATCAGCTGGGGGCCTCCGGTTGCTCCGCGGCCACGAAGGATGCGCAGCTTCTCGTCGACTACGGCAAGGAGAATTCCAGTGACAGCACGTGGAAGACCAAGGACGCCGAGGCCAAGGTGGTGAAGGCCATGGAGAATCTGAAGCGGAAATGTCAGGATTCCTATGCCACTCAGGTTGCTGAGACCGCCAAGGCGTCGGGGGCCACTGCGGCCTTGGCGGGCACCCTGGACAAGGTGTCCAAGAAGCAGGTCCGGCCGGCGCCTCAGGGCGCGCTTGCTCACCAGCAGATTGTGAGCCCCAGCAAGAACATCACCTGCCAGCTGTTCGATGATCGCGTCGCCTGCAATGTGCGGAACAGGGATTACCAGGAATGCCCGGGCGCTGAGGCTTTCACAGTCTCTGTGGATCAGCAGGGCAAAGGCGCGACCTGCAGCGCTGGTGTGGATAGTGCAGATGGTGCTCAGACACTCGCGTATGGCCAGTCCACAGCTCACGGCGAATTTGCCTGCACCTCTGAGAGCAGCGGGATGACCTGCTGGAACACCGTCTCCGGCAAGGGATTCAGCATTTCCAAGGAGAGGTGGTCGCAGTTCTGAGCGGCTCAGGGAAGGTGGCGGTACAGCTCCGCCCACAGCCCCTCCCGTTTCTTGACATGCCTCTCCCGGTAGGCGCGCAGCCTGGCCAGGTCTTCCAGATCGTCCTTCAAAGCTGAGGCGACGATGGCCTCCGCCAACTCCCTGCCGCCTGGGGTCTCGTTGCCGAACCATGCGGCATGCACAGCTGCGGCCATGCCCGTCGACACAGCCTCTGCCGTGGACATGGCGCTGCTCAGCCGCTCAATGCCCTCGCTGCCGGCCCGTCCTGCTCGAAGCTCGCGGAATACCCTCACCAGCACCTCGGTTGCGTCGCGACCCAGCCGGGCGGGGACCTCAGCGGCCTTCAGCATGATGTCGGTCTCCCGTTCCACCAAGGCCATCTCCACCTCCAGATCCTCAATGGCTCCGATGGTCTCGAAGTTGAAACGGCGCTTCAGAGCCGCTGACATGTCGTTGACTCCACGATCCCTGGTGTTCGCAGTTCCGATCACGTTGAATCCGCGCTGTGCGTAGAGGGTGCGATGCTCGGCATCCAACTCCGGAATGGACAGCATCCGGTCGGAGAGCACAGACAGCATCGAGTCCTGCACCTCAGGGGCGCATCTGGTGATCTGCTCGAAGCGCACGATCTTGCCCTCGCTCATGCCCCGGTACACGGGGGCTGCCACCAGGGACCGCGTGGTCGGACCCTCCGACAGGAGCATCGCGTAATTCCACGAGTACTTGATGGCATCCTCAGTTGTGGCTGCCGACCCTTGGATGGTCAGGGTGGTGTCCCCGGAGATCGCTGCCGTCAGCAACTCGCTGAGCAGGGATTTTGCTGTCCCGGGCTCCCCGATCAGCATCAGCCCGCGGTTTGTGGCCAGCGACACCACGCACCGTTCCACGAGGGACCGGCGACCCACATACTTCTGAGTGATCCTGTTGCCGTCGCCGAGCACGAACTCCACCACCGACTGGGCTGAAAGCTGCCATCCAGGGGCGATGGGACGCTTGTCTTTCTTGTCACGCTCACGTAGCCGCAGCAATTCCTCCGCATAGCGGAGTTCGGCAGGTGGCCGCTGCACATCTGACATGTCAGCTCGCTATCTCGTTGACGGTCGTCGGCACCCTGCTGACGGCCTTTGTGGGACGCACCCACGACACCGGGGCGGGATCTGCGGGACCACTTCTAACTGTCTTGGATGATGCCCTCACAGACAATCAATGATGCCCACCAACGGTCACGCATCCTCAAGTCGGCTGTCTGGCCGTTTTCAGTCTGGACAGCTCACATTCAGCCTGTGACGGCGTGGATTGTTGCCAGTGCCTCGCTGATGATCTTGGTCGGCACCTGGCTCCATATGCCACCGATGGCTTTCCTCACGCGGGCTGCTCCCTAGTATCATGCGCAGCCAAGCACCAGCCTGCCGTCCCGAGGGGCGACAAAATGACGTGCTGGCACACGGAAAGCCCCATGCAGGGGATCATCATGGGAGGTCTGCGCCATGCTGAGATATGTGCGGATGGGTCTGCTGGCGGTCGTGGTGATCGCGGGAATTCTGCTGCCCGTCACGAAAGACGGCCTGTACGCCTGGATTGCCGGGGGAGGGTTCGTTCTCGTGCTGGTGCTCGGCCATCCCCGCATCACAGAGCGTTTTGAGACGAGGTAGCGCAGTCTGCCCAGCGCTGCCCTGAGGGGGTGGCATGCAGGCAACCCCCTGTCAAGGCGGCGAGTGCGGTGTGAAACTCACCCGTCTCGGCGATGGGCACCGCAACCGTCAGCCGGGCGCAGTCGCCCCAATCCACCCCCTCCACCACGACTCCAGCGCCTGAGGGCAGCACCATGCTGCGCAGGGAGTCCTCCACCATCCCGATGCTGGCGAAGTCCACATCCATCACCAGCAGCTGGCGTTTCTCCACCCGTCGTGTTCCTGCTGCGGCCACCGCCTGGGCGACCGCATCCGAATAGGCCCGGACGAGTCCTCCCGCACCCAGCTTGATGCCGCCGAAATACCGAGTGACGACGGCAACGACATCAGTCAAGCCGTGAGACTGCAGAACGTTGAGCATGGGGACGCCTGCGGTCCCTGCCGGCTCGCCGTCATCCGAGGAGCGGGAGGTCCGGGCCTCCGGCCCCAGGACGAATGCCGAGCAGTGGTGGCTGGCGTCGTGGAACTGCGAACGCCGACCCTCAATCACGGCCCTGGCCTCCTCCTCCGTGGTCACACGCCGCAGGCGAGTCAGGAAGCGGGAGCGTTTGACCTCGGACTCGGCATCCCGGCCGTCGCCGACTGCGGCGTCGATGGTCAGGAAATGGTCAGACACCGAGTTCGCGACGAAGCTTCGCGACGTGTCCTGTCGCCTTCACGTTGTACTGGGCGACCCGGATGGTGCCATTCCCGTCCGCGTCGACGTCGATGACGAAGGTGGAGCGCAGCACCCCCTCAATCTCCTTGCCGTACAACTTCTTGATGCCGTATGCCCCGTATGCGTCGAGGGCAGCGTGTTCCGGGTCAGACAGCAGCTCGAAGCCGATGTCGGATGCGGCCGTGAACTTGGCCAGCCGTTCCACCGAGTCGGGGGAGATGCCGATGATGGTGTATCCGGCCTCGGCGAAGGCCTCGTGGGCGCTGGTGAAGTCCACTGCCTGGGTTGTGCAGCCCGGTGTCATGGCGGCGGGGTAGAAGTAGACGATCACGGCCTTGGAGGGATGGTCGGCCAGCGAGACAGGCTTCCCCGCCGCATTCGGCAGGGTGAAGGCCGGGGCGGTGGAACCAGGTGTGAGACGCGCACTCATGCCGGCATTCTAGTGTCGCATCACCCGGATTCCGTGGATCCGGTCTCAACACCGGACACGGGGGAGCCGTTGCCTCAGGCGAGACGAATCCGCATAAGCTTGGGATGAACCGCTGAGGAAGGGTGAGCAATGAGCAGCGAAACGGACCGCACCGTCAACGAGATCCGAGCCGACTTGGCGAGCAACCGGCAGGCGGTTGCTGCGGCAATGAACGATTTCGTGGACAGCGTGAGCCCCGCCAACATTGCCAAACGGGGTATCGCCGATGCCAAAGCCCTGGCCGTCAGCGAGTTTGAGGCCATCAGGGACGAGTTCCGCGACGAGAACGGGTGGCGGATGGATCGAATCCTGCTCATCGGCGGGGTGATTCTCGGTGCGGTGGTGCTGGTGGCTGGTGTGGCCGCGATCAGCCGTGGCCGAGGTGGAAACGAGGGGCCCTACGTCATGGGAGAGGAAGCGTAGTACACCACCAGGGACTCGAACCCTGAACCCGCTGATTAAGAGTCAGCTGCTCT